>Ga0206855_10023_pt1 | contig 50157 bp, 41 predicted proteins | sample Alteio_BWOrgCont_51_FD_152637 | JGI IMG/M metagenome (GOLD analysis project Ga0206855, IMG submission 152637) | Enriched cells from forest soil in Barre Woods Harvard Forest LTER site, Petersham, Massachusetts, United States -... | ecosystem: Environmental > Terrestrial > Soil > Temperate forest >...
TTACGAATCAGTATTCAACGTAAAGATGGAAGACATGGGTGAAATGATGGGCATGAAAATGACCAGTTTCCCTGCTGAAATGGGCAACGGGAAAGTATCCGGTGCTATCGCACAAAGCCAGATGCACAAACCTTCTACCGATGGTGCAGTTATTTATTTAAATGCCAACCCTTCTATTCAAAATGTTATTGACCGTGTTGAAAAGAACGGTGGTAAAGTTATGATGCCTAAGACACAAATAAGCCCTGAAATCGGTTATATGGCTTTCTTTGTCGATTCTGAAGGCAACAAAGTAGGTTTGCACGCGCAAAACTAGTTCTTCGTAAAAATTGTAGTTATGAACTCCTGGCTTAAGTGACAGGAGTTTTTTTATTTTTGGAATGTCCGGTTTTTGAAAACTCGTTCGTTAAAGAGATAATACATAACATAAAAACTAACTATTATGCCAAAAACGATCACACAAAAAGTTACATTTAAAAATGTAACCACTTCGAAACTTTACTCCCAGTTTCTCGACTCGAAGCACCATACTGCTTTAACCGGAGGTGAACCGGCAAAAATTTCTGCGAAAGAAGGAGCGAAATTTTCAGCTTATGGAGAATATATTGTAGGTAAAAACCTTCAACTGGTGAAAGACAGGCTGATTGTGCAATCGTGGTATGGAACCGATTGGGAAAAGAATGACTTGGACTCTACTTTTATTTTGTTGTTCGAACAGAAGGGTAAGGATGTAGTTATTACGATGACTCATGCCAATATACCCGATAAGCAGGCTGATGGTATTAAACAGGGTTGGACAGATTTTTACAGGACACCATGGAAGAAATACCTTGCTTCTTCTAAATAAAGCTAAAAGCCCCGTAAGGGGCTTTTTTTATAGTTTTGTTACATGAGTAATAAATTGCGGCAGATTCTTCAACTTGGTATCCTTTGTTTCGCGCTTTCTTGTAACAGTAACCAAGCGGGCCTAACCTCAATTCAGGTTACCGCTGTTCAGGATAGTGTTCATAAAGTGATGGAGTTGATAGCTGTTGATGTTTCGACAAAAGGCCCTATAGCCTGGGCTAAATATTTCGAGGACGTGCCCGGTTTTTTTATGGTGTCTGATGGTAAAATGGAATTACCAAGCGGCGATTCAGCTCAAAGATTTATTAAAAATACCCTCATAAAAAACATTTCGGGCATTCAATTAAAATGGAGTAATATTCGTATTGAACCATATACGTATACCCTGGCAGGTATTGGAGCTAATTTTCATGAAGATATTACTGATTTTTCGGGTAAAACAATTTCTGAAGATGGGTACTTTACCGGAATTGCTGAGCAAGTTGCCCAAGGCTGGCAATTGCGCAATGCGCATTGGTCAAGTTTAAGGGGTAAATAAACTTGTTAAAACCTGTAATAAACTCCTGCATTTAAACCGAAAGAATATAGATATTCACTTACCGGAACATCAGCCACTATGGGTTGTATATATTGTAAGTAATTAGGTTGCAGGGTTATATAAAGGTTATCAGTTATATCGTAACTGAGTTTAATATTGGCAGTAAGTGAAAAATTGCCATGCCGTAATACCGGGTCCATATTTGTTACCGTAGTGGTTGTTTTTCCAGTAGTGTCAGTAAATATACTGGTATTGGTAGAATTCAACCAAAGGCTAACTACCAATCCGCCATTTATACCAACATGTAATTTGCCTGCCTGAAGTTCATAACCTATCATTAGTGGCACGTCAAGATAAAAGTAATTGTAATCGAAAATATTATTGCCATCTTTCACTAATCCCCTGCCGGAACTTATGTACAATGTGGTAGAAGTCGTATTGTATCCCCTGTCAGAATAAATAAGGCCGGTGCTTAATACAAGACCTTTAACTGGTTCAAAAGTTCCACTTGCACCAAAACCCCACCTGAAAGCCGGCATTTCGGTAGTATTCCTCTCCCTGATTATGGAGCTGGCAGTGGCTGAACCATCGGAACTCAAATTCCGGTATGAAGAGTTGGGGGAGAATACAATTCCAAGAGCGAATTTTGAGGTCTTTACTGAGTCTTTCTTTTGGCAGTGCGCTATAGCAGGTAAAAGAAACAAAAAGGCTATTGCTATTATATTCCTTAACATAGTTATTTGATTTCGAGTAAGTTAAAATATCAATGTTTTATTCGTGGGGTGGTGCAAAGGTCGCAATTTAAGTATTAAGCAGTTTTATGAAATAAAAGCCCGCTATTTCAACGGAACTTTACTTTAACTGAGTTGTATCGTAAAAAAACCAATTTTCTGCCTCCATTTTATGAATATGTGACGTTATTCCTATGCAATTGGTCTTTATTTTGTTAATATCTGTTAATAACTTGACTTACTCGGGCTTAACTGCCTGCAAAATAGTGTATATTTGCATCTTGAAATCCATATTGCGGGGTAGAGCAGAGGTAGCTCGTTGGGCTCATAACCCAAAAGTCGTTGGTTCGAATCCAGCCCCCGCTACTAAAACGATAAAAAGCCCTTTATAAACTAAGGGCTTTTTTAGTTCATAGAATTCCATAATGACACAAAACAAATTTTCATATCAAGTCGGGACAATTAATGACATTGACCAATTACAAGACCTTGGTATTATTGCATATAAACAATTCCAAAGTGTATTAACTCCAGACAACTGGGAAATATTTAACGGTAATTTGCAAAACAGGCAAAAGTTTATTGATATACTTAAAATAGCTAAGTGTTTCGTTTGCTTAGATAATGATAAAATAGTTGGTGTTGCTTATTTAATTCCCAGCGGTAATCCGACAGACATTTTTAAACCTGAATGGTCTTACATTAGAATGGTTGGTGTTAATCCAAAATATAGGGGACAAGGTATTGCAAGGAAGCTTACAGAAATGTGCATTGACTTCGCCAAACAAAACAATGAAAAGACAATTGCATTGCACACTTCTGAATTCATGGACGCTGCAAGACATCTTTATGAAAGTATTGGCTTTAAAGTACTTAAAGAAATTCCTCCTTTGTTTGGTAAAAAGTATTGGTTGTACACAATGGACCTGAACTGACAAAATTGAACCACCACCAGGCCGGTAAAATGCCGTACCACTCTTATCTAATCATTATTAATAATTAGCTTGTTGTGCTCATATCCGCCAGCTGGCGGATCGAATCCAGCCCCCGCTACTAAAACGATAAAAAGCCCTTGAAAAGTCAGGGGCTTTTTTATTGGCTTAATTCCTGATTAATTCGCCTTGCAATAACTGCTCTCATTTCCCCAGGCTGTATTCTATACCCGCATAACTATGAAAATCTATCATTCCCGCTCCATTTTCAGATGTGGGTAAAGAGAAGTAGGAAATTACCAGGTTACTATTTAATACAATTGCTATATGCTTGCTTATTGTATACCCTAAACTTAAGCCGGCAGATAAGACAGGCCCCGCCGCACTTGTTTGGCTAAAACTTTGATCGGGGTTAGGGGTTTGGCCATTGTTATAGTATTGGGCATATGAATTATAATAAGTGTAATTGACTTGCGGCTCAGTTACAAATGAGAGCCCGGCCATCAATTTTAATTCAATCGTTAAAGGCCCTTGTTGATATGCAGAGAAATCAGCTCCTGTCATTAATGAATATATTGCATACCTGCCTGCACTTATTTCTCCATAATAATCAAAGTCATTATTGGTGTTTAATGTAGTAATGAAATTTTTTAAGTCAAACCAGGGTTCACTGTAACTCAAACTAAATGGTATTGCAATCTTTGAATTATTAATGGGTTCAAGCCCTTCAATTGAAAAATAAGGACTGTTTTTTGCATAGAAATTAATAGGCCCTTCAATGGTTGGCGGAGCAGTTACAAGTTGTTGATTCATTGCAACTGTTGTGCCTTTAGCGTTGTTTAAGTTGAATTCATAACCTGCACTCACTGAGATGTATGCTACCCTTTTATGCAGAGAATCAGTTTGAGCATTTACATGATTTACGAGTAAAACAATAAACAGAAAAACAATATTGAGAGTGGCTTTCATAAATTGTGAGTTCTGATGGTATCACAAATATATAGAAACCATTAATCATAAGCAAATTCCAAATCATTAAAATTACAGGAACCATCTAAGTTTGCTATCTTTAGCGGCCAATATGAGCAATAAACATAAATCAGGCTGGGTTAGTGTAGTAGGTAACCCTAACGTAGGTAAGTCAACATTGGTAAATGCACTTGTTGGCGAAAAGCTATCTATAGTCACCCATAAGCCGCAAACAACCCGTAAGCGTATTACGGCTATTGCAAACGGCCCCGATTACCAAATGGTTTTCTCTGATACTCCGGGTGTTTTAAAGCCGCACTACAAAATGCAGGAGGCCATGATGCAGAAGGTGGGTGAGGCACTGGAAGATGCGGATGTGATTATGGCTGTAACGGATACTGAAGAGAATGGCTTTAGTCCTGATTTATTGACAAAATTGCAATATGCTAAAGTTCCGGTTATAGCTGTACTTAATAAAGTTGACTTAAAAGCACAAGACGAAACAGCCAGGAAGCTGGAATTCATCAAGGCTCAGTTGAATTCGAAGGAATTGCTTGTGGTTTCAGCTTTACGAGATTTTAATATTAAAGAATTAAAGAACATGCTTTTAGGATACCTGCCCGAAGGTGAGCCGTTCTATCCCAAAGACCAGATATCTGATTTACCCGAGAAGTTTTTTGCTGCGGAAATAATACGTGAAAAAATATTGATGTTCTACCAGAAAGAGGTCCCTTATTCAGTGGAAGTGATTATTGAAGAATTCAGGGAAGAAGAAAAGATTACTTTTATACGCGCAGCTATTTATGTTAACCGCCATACCCAGAAGGGAATAATAATAGGCCATAAAGGTGCCGCCATGAAGAAAACAGCCACTGCAGCACGCCTGGATATGGAAAAGTGGCTTAACACTAAGGTGTTCCTGGAAGTGCAGGTGAAAGTGAAGAAAGATTGGAGAGATAGTGAGAGTCATTTAAAGAACTTTGGTTATTTATAATTTATGTCAAGGATTGTAGCGATAGTAGGAAGGCCTAATGTGGGCAAATCAACTTTATTTAACAGGCTTACAGGGCATCGTGATGCTATTGAGGATCCAACCTCGGGCGTTACCCGCGACCGGCATTACGGCAGGGTGGAATGGAATGGTGAGTGGTTCACATTGGTAGACACAGGTGGGTATGTGCATGGTACCGACGATATTTTTGAAGGAGAAATAAGGAAACAGGTTCAGTTTGCTATTGAGGAGGCTGACCTTATATTGTTCCTGGTAGATATTGAAGAAGGGCTTACTCCTTATGATGAGGCTGTTGCCGATATGTTAAGGCGAAACAGGGATAAGGCTAAGAAGTATATTATGGTTGCAAATAAGGTAGATAACCATGAACGTGCGGCACAGGCGGCTGAGTTTTATTCATTAGGACTTGGCGATTTGCATACAGTATCTGCCATAAGCGGTGCCGGTACAGGCGATTTACTTGACGATGTAATAAAAAATTTAACCGAAAAGAAAGACGAGCATTATGATGAAAGCCTGCCCAGGATAGCAGTGGTAGGGCGCCCTAATGTAGGGAAATCGTCACTGATTAATACTTTATTAGGTGAAGAAAGACAGATTGTAACTGAGATTGCAGGAACAACCCGCGACGCTATTGACATGCGCTATACCCGTTTCGGGTACGACCTTTTACTGGTTGATACTGCAGGGTTGCGCAAAAAAGCAAAGGTGCATGAAGATGTGGAGTTTTATTCTGTAATGCGTACGGTTAAAGCTATTGAACGTTGCGAAGTATGCCTTATTCTGATAGATGCTACCCAAGGCTTTGAGCAACAGGACATGAGCATATTTTCGGTGGCTGTAAATAACAATAAAGGCATTGTAGTAGTAGTTAATAAGTGGGATTTGATGGATAAGCAGACCAATACAGTTGACTATTACAGTGAAATGATTCGTACAAAAATGGAGCCTTTTCGTGACGTGCCTATAGTGTTTACTTCTGTAAACGAAAAACAAAGGCTTATAAAAGTATTGGAAACAGCTATGATGGTGTATAATAACCGTAAGAAGCATATTCCTACTTCAAAGCTTAACGAAGCGTTATTACCTATTATAGAAATGCATCCTCCACCGGCATTTAAAGGTAAATATATACGTATAAAATATATTACCCAGTTACCGGTACCATACCCCACCTTTGCTGTTTTCTGTAATCTTCCTCAATACATACAGGAACAATACAAACGTTTCCTGGAAAACAAACTGCGAGAGAAATTTGATTTCACGGGTACACCCGTTGAAATCTTCTTCAGGAAGAAGTAAATGCTTTTAATTAAGAATTAGGAATTAAAAATTAAGAATTGTTCCTTCAATTGGGTTGTTGAAAAATACTGCAGTTTGCTGTTGCAATAAAAGTATAGGATGCTGAATTTTGTGATAAATACAAATGATACTATGAATACTATTGAATTTTAAACTTAAATCATACAACCAAACTCTCATATAAGGGGGGCATGAAAAAAGTCGATTTTTGCCATTCTTTGCCATTTCTTGCCAAATGTTAAAAAATGAACCAATGCTTACTCCTTCCCCTCTGTGTTGAAAAAAGATATGGAGACTGTATTTTTTCAAATCTTTTAGGTCGTAAGTTTATACCCAAATTAGTTTTGTGCACACCAACCGCCTTATAAACGAAAGCAGCCCTTATCTTTTGCAGCATGCACATAACCCGGTAGATTGGTACCCGTGGGGCGATGAAGCTTTTACTAAGGCCAAAGCAGAGAATAAAATAGTATTGGTAAGTATTGGTTATTCCGCATGTCATTGGTGCCATGTAATGGAGCATGAGTCATTTGAAGACGAAGAAGTGGCAAGCATAATGAACGATTATTTTGTCTGTATTAAAGTTGACCGAGAAGAACGTCCAGATGTGGATCATTTATATATGGACGCCGTACAAATAATATCGGGTAGGGGAGGCTGGCCGCTCAATTGTTTTGCTTTGCCTGATGGCAGACCCATTTATGGAGGAACTTATTTCCCTAAAGATAACTGGAGGCAATTATTGCTTAACCTGAATAACCTCTATCGAAAAGAAATTGAAAGGGTATTGGAGTTCGCAGAACAACTGGAACTGGGCATAGTTAAAATAAGTGGTATCCCTGAAATATCGCCGGTTTCAGAAAAGCAAGATTTTAAATGGCTGGAAGAATTTACTGAAAAGATTGTATCTTCATTCGATACCACATTCGGCGGATATAACTATTCGCCTAAGTTTCCTATGCCCAATAATTATGAATACTTATTGCACTATTCATACATATTGAAAAAATCGGGTAGGGCAGAAGAGGCAATGAAAATAGAGGAGCAAATTTACCTGACGCTTGACAGAATGGGGATGGGCGGAATATACGACCCTGTAAGTGGGGGTTTTGCTCGTTATTCTACTGACAGTATTTGGAAAGTACCGCATTTTGAAAAGATGCTCTATGATAATGGCCAGTTAATGTCGTTGTACGCTCATGCCCATATGGTCGACCCTAAAAAGCTTTATAGAGAAGTGGTTTACGGCATTCATAGTTTTATTAAAAACGAACTTACTTCACCTGAAGGTGGTTTCTTTTCTGCACTGGATGCAGATTCGGAAGGTGAAGAGGGGCGGTATTATGTTTGGAGTAAGGATGAATTACTGGGACTTATTGGCGATGATTTTGCTTTCTTTGCCGCCTACTATAGCATTCATAAGGAAGATGCATGGGAAGAGACTAAGTATATTTTATTCAGGAAAAAGAGCGATGAAGATTTTTGTGCAGAGCACAATATTTCTTTGGATGTTCTTGAAAATAAGAGGAGCGGATGGATGCAAATACTTGGCAATGCAAGAAGTAAACGTGTGAGGCCCGGGCTGGATGATAAAATACTGGCATCGTGGAATGGGCTTATGTTAAAAGGGTTAGTTGATGCATTTAAAGCATTTAAAGAACCGGAGTTTTTAGCTGCTGCATTAAAGAATGCAAATTTTATGGTGCAGAAATTGGTTAAGGAAGATGGCTCATTATACCGTTGTTATAAAAATGGCAAAGCAACAATATTGGCATTTTTAGAGGATTACGCATTTGTTGCCAATGCATTCATTGCTTTGTACCAGGTAACTTTTGATGAAAGCTGGCTTGAGCATGCTGAGAAATTAGTGGTATATACTAAAAAGCATTTTTATGATTCTGAAAAGTATCTCTTCTATTTCACTTCCGACGAACAACCTGTTATTATCGCCCGTAAAGCAGAAACAAACGATAATGTAATACCTGCATCGAACTCCGCTATGGCTAATCTCTTATTCACTCTTGGGCATTTACTTGCAAACGAAGAATATATTCATATTGCCGAAAAGATGGTTGATGTGGTAAAGCCGAACATGCAAAATTACCCACAGGGCTACACCAATTGGGCAATACTGGCATTGAACCGGCAATATAAATTTTACGAAGTGGCTATGGCCGGAAGGCAGTTTCCGATATTTCGCGATAAACTGAATTCGGTTTATTTACCTAATAAGGTGTTATTAGGCGCTGACACAAAATCGAAACTTGAATTGCTTAAAGGAAAGCTGATAGGCGAAAGAACACTAATTTATGTTTGTGAAAATAAAACGTGTAAAATGCCTGTTAGCTCAACGCAGGAGACTATAACCCAGATTGAGCGTGTGTTATGAGGTTAATGGCTTTTCTTATTTCCTTTTTTATATGCCTTAATTCTTATGCACAGCTTCAGGCGTTCCAGGATGATGAGGATGTAATAACCCCATCTTTCAGGTATGATATGATTAAGATTGAGCACATCACTTCAATTTATATACAATATGAATACAAACCCGATGGCCAGCAGATATATGATGATGGCATAGTTAAGTATTTCCACTTTGATAGTATTGGGAGGATGGATAATTCATATCTCACAATAAAGGAATCAAAAGAAAACTGGGATACTATACGGACACAATATTATTACGACTCTCATAACTATCTTATTATTAAAAGGACCAATGAAGGTAATTTTTACGATACATGGTATTACCGTTGGTACGATGATGGGAAAATGAAAAAGCGTGCCCATGTTCATGAGGTACCTTTAACAACGACAGATAACGGCACTTTCAGGATTGGTACCCAAACTGTATTATCGGCTGATAGCTTTGCATATGTTCCCTATCCCAAACAAATTCAACGATACGGATATAATGAAGAAAATAAAATTTATGAAAAAACGATTACTTACTTAGATGATAAGAAACGGATGACCAGCCGGAACTTCCATTATGCCGTTGGCTGGCTTTATTCGCAGGTTGACTTGCAATATGATGAGAGTAACAGGGTCATAGATTGCGCTTATTCAGGCAATCTTAATGGTGAAACGCATAAAAGTGTAAGTACCAGTTATGATTCGAAAGGCAATATTTCAGGACAGAAATTGTTCGATAATGGCAAACAGACTGATAATATAGAATATATGTACGATAACACTACCGGGCTCATTTCAAACCAGTTAGACAGGGATTATACTAAAGCGGTAATAAATATTGCCAGGTTTACCTACACATTTAAGCCAAATTAAAATCGTTCGTTTATTTTTTTAATAATCTGCTTTCAATCAATTTTACTGGGGTTTTAACATAATTTAAGTAATTAATAAGATGTAAAGTCACACTTTACTGCTATAAAATGCGTACCTTTACATCGTGCCAATAAAATAAATGTATGTCAGAAACTTCAAAAATTCAATTCAATTCGCAGCAGCGTTTGTTCTTTCAAACATTGCATAAGAGGGTAGACCAGTACTTTAAAACTAACGAAATATCTAAAAATGGTAATTCAACAATGGTTGTTAAGACCTTTGCCATGTTCGCCCTCTATTTTATTCCGTATTTTCTCCTGATTTTCAACGTGTTCAGTTTTACGCCAATTTTACTTTTCCTTGCCGTATTAATGGGTTTCGGAGTAGCGGGAATCGGTCTTTCAGTAATGCATGATGCAAACCATGGCAGTTATTCTCATAATAAGAGAGTAAACAAAATACTATCATATAGCATAAGCCTTATTGGTGGCCATTCACTTAACTGGCAACTTCAGCATAATACTCTTCACCATACTTTTACCAATATTGATGGGCACGATGAAGATATCGATACTGCAGGCCTTATGAGATTTTCTCCTCATGCCCCATATAAGAAAGTTCATCGTTTTCAATACCTATATGCCTGGTTTTTTTATGGTTTAATGACTATAACGTGGGTTGTAAAAAAAGATTTCGTAAAACTCGCTAAGTATGAAAAAATGGGTCTTCTGAAAGCAAGGAATAAGAAGTATGTACCTGAACTGTTAAAGCTTATAGCCCTGAAGGCGTTTTATTATGTCTATATGTTGGTTATACCAATGCTTATGATGAAAATAAGCTGGTGGGAGATACTTATCGGGTTCTTTATTATTCACTACACAGGTGGTATGATTTTAGCGTTGATTTTTCAGCCTGCGCATGTGGTAGAAGACTTAAAATATCCTTTGCCTGACACATCTGGAAATATGGAGAACGATTGGGCAGTTCATCAATTATATACCACATCAAATTTTGCACCCAATGCAAAGTTCTTTTCATGGTTTATTGGCGGGCTTAACTTTCAGGTGGAACATCACTTATTCCCTTCCATATGCCATGTCCATTATAAAAGAATTGCGCCTATAGTAAGACAGACCGCCGAAGAATTTGATTATCCATACCATAGCCAAAAAACGTTCATAAAAGCACTTGGCGCTCATACCAGAATGCTTATGCAACTTGGCCAGCAGCCGCAGGTGGCTATTTGACACTATTAATATTATAATATAAAAAAAGCCCTGAAATAGGGCTTTTTAAGTTAACTCTCAAATCGTTTAGTTCGCATTTTCAGGAAAGCTATAGCCTCTTCCTTACTTCGCATATGGCCTGTATTAACCATTTTATTAGCCAGTGTATCATATCGTTTCAGCATAAGCAGAAACCATACCTGGAAGAAATCGAGATCTGAAAAAATAATTGAACTTTCTTTTATATAATTTGGAATATTCTTCATGAATTCACCAGGTAGTTCAGTCCAGTGCATGGCTGGTTTTAAGTGGTGTACGATGTGATATCCATCATTCCAGCACTGACGATTATAACGTGAGTTTATACAATTGGTTGAATTCACAAAACTATTATCAGGACTCTGAGGATCAATAAAGGCATGTTGCCCCCAATTGCCAGCCAGCATAAGAAACCGTGTAATAAAAACCGGAAGAATAAATACTGCTACGGATGCTTTCCAGTTCAAAAAACATAGGCCAATTGCAAATACCCAGAAAGTAAATTCACCAAGTAAAAAGTCCTTACGGATTTTATTCCTTTTCTTTATTTTCAGGTATTTAGCCAGTTCATAAACACCAAACACCATAAAGTCTGAATAGTACTTCATGAAATCTATGAAGCTATCTCTTTGGTATTTCATAGTACTGCTATGGTCTTCCGGCATATTGCCTTCTGCATGGTGCATACCTAAGTGATGCGCAAAGTATGATTCAGGTGTTTCTCCGAAAAATGGGCTCATAACCCAGGGAATAGTATGATTTAGAAACTTATATTTCTTTTTGAAGAGCGGGCGGTGCGAAGTGTTGTGCAACATTAATATAAATGGCCCGGTAAGAAATGCAATGTTAAAAATATAATATATAGGAACCAGCCACCAATGAAACTTGCCGGGAAGAAATAGATAAACTGCAAAAGGAACCGTTGTGAAAAAAATTATAGCAGAAAGGCTTATAAAAGGAAGATCCCTTTTATCGTTTAATAGCGAAATAATAAATCTTTCAATAAAATTGTACTTGGGCTTTTCCTTATAAATAGGGTCTGTGAGAGTTAAGGTGTTAATCTCTAGCATAATCAAAATATTTAGAAGACTAAAATAGAGAAAAAAAAGGAACTGAATAATTGTATTTGTTTTATAAAAACAGGTGAATTAATATTATGGACCTTAAGAGGTATAAAAGACTGAATTTAATCAACTTTAGTTGGCTAATTAAAGATAAATGATATTTTTGTGGTGATATAAGTTTAATAACCAGGTTAATAGCAGGAATGAAAAAAATATTATTTGTATTATTTATACTAATCAGCTGCTCAGGGCTTTATGCTCAGAAAGACAGTGCGGCTTCAAAACATTATCCTTTTGTGAGTTTCCATAATTCGAATTCAGGGAGACGTTTAAAAGAGGGGCGCTATTTAACCTTACATCTTTATACTGATACTGGTAGTATGTTTACGTATAGTGGGAAAATATATGTCGGTGATACAAATACTCTCTTAATGGTAGGTGGTACGGTTGAATATAATGGTTTTACTGATGGAGGAATGACTTATGAAGACAGGGTTACAACTAATCCTGCAGATGAAATTACTGTTGTGCCACATAATGAAATAGACTATGTTTCCCTTGTACCAAGGCTTAAGCCTGTATTCGGAACATTAGTGCTGGCTTCTCTAGTTCCTATATTTGTTTTTGTTCCGTTAGCCAGCGTGGGGTATACAACAAAAAATTTCAACTCTTCTGAATTAGTTGAAATATCAGCAGTGTCGTTGGTTGTAAATGCCGCATTATACAAGATATTCAAGATTCGTAAGTTTCATATTAAAAATGCGCCTGCCAAGAACAGGTAACCACCTACAGGCCTTTCGTAGGAATTATTTTAATCTTTCAATTCAGCCTCATATTCTGCTAAAATGTTTTTTTTTGTTCATGGAAAGGAAATTCGTGTATTTTTGCACCTCTCTTTGAAAAACGGTCTGGTAGTTCAGCTGGTTAGAATGCCTGCCTGTCACGCAGGAGGTCGCGGGTTCGAGTCCCGTCCAGACCGCAAAATATAAGCCCCGGAAGGGGCTTTATAGTTTAATTCAGTATTTCAGGCTGGAAAATTATTGCATTCTTATTCTTTTCACCAGGTAAGGTAATAGTATCTGGCGGAACCCTTGCTTAATGTCGGCTTCTACAAAATCAATATGGTACTGCCGGCAATGGAGCATCAGTTCCTTATGTCTTGCTGCCATAGATGCTACATAGGCATCTCTGACTTCAGAAGGGTGTACCTTAACTTCGTTTCCACTCTCCATATCAATAAAGCGGTAAGGCCGGTTCTCAAACTTAAAATCCTCTTCAGTATTTTTATCCGTCACATGAAAAAGTATTACCTCATGTTTATTGTGTTTAAGGTGCTGCAGGGCCGAAAATATTTCATTCTCGCGATCGGGTTGCGAGTCAAACATATCACTGAATATTATAACAAGGGAACGTTTATGAACACTATCTGCAATAGCATGAAGGGCCTCAACCGTCATGGTTTTTTTTCTTTGTTCAGGATTGTAAGGGTGATATAATTTTCCAAGTTCACTGAATAGCAGTTTCTGGTGCATAGGCGTTGACTTTGCCTGTGTGTGCAGTTCCACTGTTTCTGAAAAAATGCTTAATCCTGCAGCATCGCGTTGCTTTTTAAACAACTGAATAAGCACCGCAGCACATTGAATTGCAAATGATACTTTATTCAGTCCCTTTTCAGGGAAATACATAGAAGACGAATCATCTATAACAATCTGGCACCGCAGGTTAGTTTCTTCCTCGTACTTTTTTATGAAAAGCTTTTCGGTACGTCCATACAGCTTCCAGTCGATGTGCCGTGTAGATTCACCAGTATTATAAATACGGTGCTCAGCAAACTCAACTGAAAAGCCATGAAAAGGGCTTTTGTGAAGGCCCGTAATGAAACCTTCAACCACCTGTCTTGCCAAAACCTCGAGGCGGGAAAACTCCTTTAATTCTTCAGGTTTAAGCTCGGTAGTCAATTTTTTTGTTATTGCCAAAAACAGCTTATAGCTGGCTCTTTAACTTACCTTCTAATACTGATTTAGGAACCGCTCCAACTTGTTTGTCAACAATCTTTCCACCTTTAAAGAAAAGTATAGTAGGAATATTACGAATACCAAATTCAGCCGATACGTTAGGGTTATCATCTACATTCACCTTGCCTACAACGGCTTTACCTTCATATTCTTTAGAAAGTTCTTCTACAAAAGGGCCCACAAGTCTGCAGGGGCCACACCATTCTGCCCAAAAGTCAAGTACTACTGGTTTATCTGATTTCAGGACTAATTCCTGGAAGTTTGCGTCTGTTATTTCAATTGCCATAATTCAAAATTTAGTAGTGCAAAATTACGAAAAAAACGGAGATTTTTAGTACTAAATCCGTGTTACTAAACAGATTTATCAACATGATTTAAGCGTTTGGTTGTCAATAATTTAATGTTTTAAGGAGCAAAACTGTCAGCCATCAAGTTCTACTCGGTAAAGTGGATTAATTTCATTTATAATCAATATAATTATGTAACAATAATTAAAATTACGGCTACTTTTCATTAGCTGCAGTTAACAAAACTGCATACTTAACTAGACCGGCCGTATTCCTTACGTGAAGTTTATTAAGTAAGTTCTGCCTGTGTTTATCTACTGTTCTTCTGCTTAAGTTAAGTCTTTGGGCTATTTGTTCATTTGTATATTCATTTGCTATTAGCTTAAGTATTTCCACTTCTCTTTTCGAAAGAATATCTAATTCACCACCTGCCGAAGCCTGAGTTATATAATTGTCGAAGTTTAATATTTTAAGGGCAATTTCACTAGAATAGTAATCATTGCCGTTTAATATTGTTTCTACTGCTCTTATTAACTCTTCAGGCCCAATATTTTTTAATACAAAACCCTTTGCCCCTATTTTCATCATACGATCAATATACATATACTCATTGTAACTTGATAAGGCCAGTATTTTTGCTTTTGGTTTGCCTGCCATTATTAACTCCGCTGCTTCGGCACCATTAAGCCTGGGCAGCTGGTAATCCATAATTATAATGTCATAAGATTGGTTTTTTGCTTTGGCCACGCCTTCCTCACCATCTTCAGCTTCCTCTATAAAGAATTTATATTTTTTTTCCTGGGATTCGAGCATTGACCGAATTCCATCACGTACCATTTTATGGTCATCTATTATTAATATTCTTAATTTTTTCATTCTGTATGTAACTGTATGGAATCATTATTTCGTAGGTAGTACCTTTATTTATTTCACTATTTATTTTTAAAATCCCATTATGAGATTCTACCCTTGATTGAATATTTTTCAAGCCCATTCCTGTGTATTCCCTTATCTTCTTTATTTCAAATCCCTTGCCATTATCCCTTAGTAAAATTTCTATTTTATTTGATTTGTTATTAACATGCATTTTTATTCGAACCTTACCTGCATTACCATGTTTAATGGAGTTATTTATAAATTCCTGCGTAATACGAAACAGTGTTATTTCAATGGTTTTATCATATATTACAAAATCATTATCTATATCTACATCAAATTTCATTAAATCATTCAGTTCTCTTTTATTGCATAGCTCTTTTATTGCGTAACCCAAGCCAAAATTCTGCAAGGTGCCGGGCATCAGGTTAAATGAGATATTCGAGAGTTCTTTAAGCACGGTACTTAGCGCATTGTTCGATTTTGAAAGAATTTCATCATATTTTACGTTTTTACTTCCGTTTTGCATGCTTTTGAGGCTACCGAGATAGAATTTTATAGCTGACAACTGCTGCCCAAGTCCATCATGAAGGTCTCTGGCAATTCTTTTTCTTTCTTGCTCCTGAGTATCTACTATGGTTTTAACAACCAAATTTTCAAGATTCTTTTGTTCCGATACGTCTTTAATAATGCCTTGGTAGCCGATTACCGTGTTTTTTTCAGTAAGTATATTATTTGCAGAAACAAGGCAGTCTATAATATTGCTTTTAGAATCAATAACCTTTAATTTAAAGTCAATAACCTGGCCATCTTTATGTAATGCAGTGTTAAAGAAGTCTTTTTCATTTCCATCAATTATGTGCTCAAAAAAATTTGCGGTTGCCGATGTTTCACCCGATAATTTAAAGAGTTCAAAGCCGGCCTTATTCAGATCTATAAATTTCCCCAATACATCTATTACAAACAGGCAATCACTTGATTTTTCAAAAATATCACGATATTTTTTCTCAGACTCAACCAATGATTTCTGATATTTTTTTATGTCTGAAATATCTCTTACAATAAGCAGATAGCCTACTTTTTCTTTGATTTGGTTATGCAGGTAACTACATGAACAAAAAACAGGGATGGGTTCCTTTTTAGATGAATAAATAATAGTTTCCCAGTGTGCAATTGAATTGGCTGAATGCATTTGTTTTTTTACCTGGGCATTAAACTGACCTTGCTCACCCGACAGAAAATCAATAGAATTTCTAAGAATTTCCTCGTCTTTGTAACCAAGTTTTTCTTGTACTGCTTTATTAATGTCAGTTATTTTACCGGTATTATCTAATACAAAAAGCTTATCGGCAATGGAATGAAAGATGTTGTTGAAATAATTTTTACTAATTGTCGAAGCTTTCAGTTCTTCGCCAAGCATGTTTATATTGACTATAAAAGCGTCTATTTCATCATAATTATCGGAAGGCTTTATTTTGTAATCAAATTCACCTAACGAATAATTTATAAGTAGTTTATTAATTTCTTCAAAACGCGGTTCCATCAGGCCATTTTTTCTTTTATTGCTTTAGGCTTGTACTGCTGTAGCCATTCAATAGCCTTCGTTTTATCCGTGAACATTCTGTATGGTATTTTTGGGCGGGTAACACTTAAATAGAAGTTTATTAGAAAGGTACTGTATACTGATTTTAAGATGAACGCACCTGCTGTAACACCTGCTGTCCCTTCTTTTGACATATACTCCCTTGCATCTTTAGCAATAGAACTTATTCCTTCTTCTTCTACCAGCATAGGGTAAGAAGCGTTGCCGGCAAATATTAATCTGTTCCTGATCATTTCCTTGGCATCTTCAAGATTAATGGTTATGCCTTTTTTGTAGGTAACGTAATATATGTCGTCTTTTATTTCAACAACAGCAAAACGACTTTCCCATCTGTTACTTCCCGGTACAGGTTCCATAGATTGCAAAATTAGTTAAAAGTCCAAAGTTAAGTCACAATACGTCTTTTAGCGTACGCTAAAAGACGTATTTTTTGTTTTTAAAAATACGCTTTTTAGCTGATGTTTTTGAAAATCAGCGGGTCTAATTTTGCCTCATCAAATTTAGTAAACAAGCGTATGCCCTTTTATTCATGAAAAAAACAACTCCTTCTGTAGATATAGTATTTGAGGTGCTTAACTATGGAGCAAAGAATGACGTCATGCACCTGAACACATTGAACACTAAGCTCAATGGGAACAAACTGTATCTTGATAAAGCAAGTAAAGAAGTAATTAATTTTGGTTCTTGTAGCTACCTAGGGCTTGAGTTTGATGAAAGATTAAGACAAGGAGCTATAAATGCAATAAATAACTATGGTACACAGTTTTCATCATCAAGGGCCTATGTTTCTATAAGCTATTATGAAGAACTGGAGGCCCTGTTCAACCAGATTTTTGATGCATATTCAGTTGTTACTCCAACTTCTACATTAGGTCATATTGGAACTATACCCGTGTTGATAGATGATAAGGACGCTATTATCCTTGATCATCAAGTACATAATTCGGTACATACTGCCGTAAACCTCGTAAAGGCAAAAGGAGTGTATACCGAGCTTATTCGTCATAACCGTATAGATATTCTGGAGGACCGCATTAAAGAACTTCGCCAGAAGTATAATAAAATATGGTACATGGCCGACGGTGTGTATTCCATGTATGGTGACGTAACACCCATAAATGAAGTTTATGAATTAATGAACAAGTATCCGGAATTATATTATTATGTGGATGATGCGCATGGTATGAGTTGTTTTGGTAAGCATGGCAGGGGGTATGCCTTAGGACAAAAGCCCATTCATGAACGTATGGTTTTAATAACATCATTGGCGAAAGCTTTTGCTACCGGTGGCGGAGTAGCTGTTTTTCCGACCAAGGAAATGGCGCACAGGGTAAGAACTTGCGGAAGCAGCCTTGTTACATCGGGCCCAATGCAACCTAGCGGTTTGGGTGCTGCTGTTGCTTCCGCTAAAATTCACTTGTCAAATGAACTGGGTAAAATGCAGGATCAGTTGAATGAAAATATTAAATATACTAACCTGGCTATAAAGAAATATGGGCTTCCTTTGGTTTCCGAATCAAAAACCCCTATTTTCTTTATTGGTGCAAGCCTGCCTAAAATAGGGTATAGCATAATAAGCCGTATGTTGAATGATGGCTATTATGTAAATGCAGGAATTTTCCCGGGAGTTCCTATAAAGAACACGGGTATACGATTTACAATTACTAAGCTTCATACTTTCAGTGAAATAGAGAAAATGGTTGCTGCATTAGCGTATCATCATGCCGAGGTATTGAAAGAGGAAAATTTCCCGATTAGTAAGGTATACCAGGCTTTTAAAATGAAAGAGCCTGTTGAGCAAAAGTTGGAAGCAATTATAAGCGGCAACGAAAAGATATCTGATCTTTCGGTTCAGAACGAATCATCAATTATAAATATAGATAAAAATGAATGGAATAGCCTGTTGGGTAACCGTGGATCGTTTGACTGGGATGGCTTGAAACTGCTTGAGGAGTCATTTAGTAATAATGAAAAAGCGGAAAATAATTGGATATTTGATTATCTGATAATTAAAGATAATATAGGTAGGCCAGTGCTTGCCACATTCCTTACTACTTCTGTATGGAAGGATGACATGCTTTCGCCGGAAGCAGTTTCTGAACAGGTTGAAGCTAAGCGGAAATTAACTAATGATCCTTACTATCTTACATCGAAGCTGGTTTCTATAGGTTCTTTATTGACAGAAGGAGATCACTTATATGTAGATCGTGCTTCAACCTACTGGAAGGAAGCGCTACGCATATTGTTGGATAAAATGGCAAGCCTGCAGGAAAAACATAAAGCAACCGGTACCTTGCTGAGAGATTTGAAGCAAGGTGATGACGAAATGGATGCGTTTTTAATGGATAATGGTTTATTTAAAATAGGTATGCCCGTAACTCATTTAATTGATGGATTGGATTGGACTACAAAAGAAGAATTTGTTTCAACCCTCAGTACCAGGTCAAGGAGGCACATCAGAAGAGATGTTATGGACTACATTGATAAATATGATATTGCTATTGCCAAAAACGTAACGTCGGATGAAATTGAAAATTGGTATGAATTATATATGAATGTTAAGTCGAAGAGTTTATTGTTAAATACATTCAATCTTCCATTCAAATTATTTAGGAATATGGCCGATGCCCCAAACTGGGAAATATTGTTGTTAAGTCTTAAGCCTGAATACGATACAAGAGAAGTAAGAAAGCCGGTAGCTATGGTGTGTTGTAATGTTACTGAAGACTGCTATAACCCTATGATTGTTGGTATTGACTATAATTACCAGGATGAATTTAAGTGCTATAAGCAGGCAGTTTACCAGGTTATAGAAAGAGCTAGAATATTAAATAAGAAGGTTGTTAATCTTGGATTCTCAGCAAGTGTGGAGAAACAAAAATACGGGGCGAAAGTTATTGAAGTGGTTGCTTACATGCAGTCGCAGGATAATTTCTCACTTGAAGTAGTGTCTTCGGTTAATGTTTTGGAGACAATAACTGCCTAAGTAGATGAAGAACAAGAATAATGAATAAAGATGATACAATTAAATAAACGAAGTATTATAATTTATGAGGCTTTCAAAGGAGGAATATTGCATGTTCAATTTAGCCTCAAGAATAAAGATTGTAGAAAGTGATGGAATTTTCCTGGTGAAAAGAGTACTTAATAATACGTATGAAATAAAACTATTTAGGCTGTATGATTTTTATGTTGAATTGTATTGCAATTACAGAGTAAATAAAATACTTAAGGCTGACCCTTTAAAAGGAAAGCAGTGGTTAAGTAAGTTTTATATGGATTTGATAAATGGTTTTAATTTTTGTTAAGGAGTATATGAAAAGTTTTATACAGTATGTAAATGGTTTTCCCACCCCCTATCCTCAATATCGCTTTTTTCTCTCCCTTCCTGTAGAGGGAGAGGAAGGGGTGGGTCTTTCAGAATCTGAAATAATCATTTAAGTGTATGTATAATTTTCCCACCCCCTATCCTCAATATCGCTTTTTCCTCTCCCTTCCTGTAGAGGGAGGGGAAGGGGTGGGTCTTTTTAGTAGTGAAACCGGAATACTATAATTTTATGAATAATTCAGTCTCGTCATCTAAGACCAATGAAATTATTAAAGTTGCGGCTCTTCTTGTCATATTCTGTCTTCTTTGTTGTTCACTTATTTACCAGGCTAAAACATTAAGTGCTCCGATACCAGGTAATAATATTATTATGGGGAAGTAAAAATCATATTCCAGCTAAAGCATTACTTTTGAGGCTTTAATTATAATGAATGGCTAAGCTTTCTATTGTAATTCCTGTTTATAATGAGGCCAACACACTTTCAATTATACTTGATAAGGTTGTTGATGCCCCTGTTTTATATGCCGATTCCAAGGAAATAGTAATTGTTAATGACGGTTCCAGGGATGCCTCGGAAACGATTATTAATGAATATGTTGAAAAACGCAAGGAATATTACCAGGCGCGAAAAACAATTATTTCAGTTCATCATAAAAAAATTAATGAAGGTAAAGGAGCTGCTATACATACCGGAATAAATATGGCTACGGGTGATTATATTATTGTTCAGGATGCCGATTTGGAATATGACCCAAGGGAATTTGATGTGTTGCTTAAGCCTATTGCTGAGGGTTTTGCTGATGTTGTTTATGGCTCCCGTTTCATGGGTGGAAATCCTCACCGAATATTGTTTTTCTGGCATTCTATAGGGAATAAAATTCTTACTTTCTCATCCAATATGTTCACTAACCTGAACCTAAGTGACATGGAAACCTGTTATAAATTATTCCGGGCTGAAATATTAAAGAAACTGGTATTAAAGGAAAAGCGATTTGGCTTTGAACCTGAAGTAACTGCAAGAATATCAAAAGTTTCCGGAGTAAGAATTTACGAAGTGGGTATTTCTTATTATGGCCGAACTTATAAAGAAGGTAAAAAAATAAGCTGGAGAGATGGTTTCAGGGCCCTTTGGTGTATTTTGAAATACAACTTGTTTTCCTGAGTTTCTATTTTGTTTTTCTCCTGAAGAGTACTACAGAATAATCAGATACTCCTCCCAGTTTACATGTTAAAGTAGTGTCTTTCACCAAAGAACTGTCTTTTTGCATTGTTTCAAGTTGAAGGCCTCCTTCGACAACAGAAAACCATTGATCCCATACTACATAATCATCATTGGCTGGCGGAGCAGCATTATCATGTTTTCCAAGGTCGAACTGGTCTATATCAAAGGCAACGCCAACATAGGGAGCATAGTAACGAACATTGTGATTTTTGTAATCAGGATATTTTTGTTTCATATATACCGCAAGTTTATTTTCAATTTCCTGGTCAGGGGTTAAATTCATTGCAAAGCCAGGTGTAGAGGCAAACTTTTTTTGACTAAAACCTATATAATAAATATTAAAAACTACCAGGCATATAAAGAATACACGTACAAAATTTTGTTGATTCACCCATTTGCCAAATAAGTTTGCTATACCGTTGAACCCATAAAGGCAAATAATTGCCATTAAGGGTGCAACACCAACTATAATACGTGTCATGCCAAATGAGGCAAAGAGCCCAAAAGTCCACGCAATAGTGTGAAATGAAAAATAGGCTATGAATAATAACCAGACTAACAGCAACTGTGTGTAAGGAATATCCGACCGTAATTGTTTCCGCTTAATGAATCCGTAAAAAATCACCAGGATACATCCCAGGCCAAGTAATATGGTCGAGGTTAAATTTATTATTACAGGTAAGTCACCCAGATAGTCAGTCCACCTGCCATGTCCGTAACCGCTTTTAAGCGAATAGGGATTAGAATGATAAAACCACAGAAAATCTTTAAAATGAAAATAGCCTATTATGGCATATAATAACTGTCCGCTAGCAAGCCATAAGCAGGCAGTGTGTTTTTTCTGCCATACCAGCCAACATGCAATTATTATAAGCATGAACATACCTTCGGAACGGGCAAAGGGAAGAAAGGATAAAACGATAAGCCCCATAGTAACTTTATTACAATAGAGCAGGCAAAGGCCGCCGATTATTAGGGTTGCAAATAATGGTTCGGTAAGTCCGGTAAAAGCAAGGGCAAAATTCATAGGGGCAATAAGAAGTAAAACTATAACCATCCAGCTATTTTCAAGATTCATTTTTTTTGCTGCCAGGTAGGCAGCGCTCATGGAAAGAATAGTAAGGATAACATTAAATACTTTTATGCCAGTAAAACCGAACAGGGCAAAGGGGGCCGCAAGTAATGTAAATAAAGGTTTTCCCCAATTATCAAAAAAAAGCCACGGATGGTCAAAAGCATATCTTGCAAATTGATAATGAGTAATACTATCACCCGATTCTCCTGTGCCATTCAGCGTGAATGCCAGAAAAAGCATTAACAGTAATATGGTGCCCAGCAGTACCGGAACTGCCCATTTTTTTTGCATAAAACGTTTAGTGCAAGATGATTATTAATTACTAAAGTTAATTTATTCCAGGTATTACTTATTGCAGTCTAATAAAAAAGCCATCCTATAAATATGGGATGGCTTTTTGTAAGGCAATCTTTTTTACTGCATTCCTTTAAGCATGCCCGCTTTTTCAAGTTTATCGAAACGTGCTTTAAAGTCTTTTGCTATATCAGCTGCCCCGGCTTTCTCAGCCAGGTCCTCGATACGGTAAATAGTATATGATGCCTGCTGCTCTTCGCGTCCATAATAGGTTTGATTAGCCTGGTCGAGCGAATGATAGTACTTGAGTTCCTTTTCGCTTTCGTCAAACAGTTTTTTAGCCAAAGGATTTGCCTTATCAAGATTCTTCATCATGTAGTAATCTGCTATCACAATAAGCATAGGGGCATCTATAGGGCAACTTTTTGCTGATATAGAATCTGTAAGCATGTTAAGAACTTTAGTTGCTGAGTCTTTTTTGTTTTCCTTTATCAGTGCTTCAGCTAATGTACCTACCTGTATACGCAGGTCTGTTGCCATTCTTCTTACGTTTTCATCAAGGTATTCACCCGATGCCATATTGCCCCAATGAAATTTATGCATAATATTATCGTACATCATATCGGTATTAACGCGCATGCCCTCCACTGTGTTTGAGGTGTTTCCTGCCACCGGAACAAGTTGATAAACAAGTCCTTCCAACTGAAAGTATTTTTCAAGCCCCATGTAGGATTCACTTCCGCTTGTAACGGCAAAGCACATTGGACGTTTCCAGTCATTGTGGGCCATTGCATCAAGCACCATCAAAGTACTACGGTAAACTGCACTGTTTGGCATTGTCCAATCTATTGCCGGAACAATACTGTCCTGCAGGTTTCTAGGAACAACTCCACTCCCAAGAACAACATCTTTATTTACTTTAAGCTCGAAATTCTTAGTGGGAAAGTAGTTAACCATTTCTGGTTCTTGCCCTACTTTATCTGCAACATCATCGCTCTTAACAAAATCAATCAGAGCCTTAAGGTCCTTAAAGCCTACAACAGCAGGGTGGCCGGTAGCTCTCGGGTCTGTTACAAAGGGAACATAATCTCTGGTTCCTTCCCTGTATTGTTCATGGGTAAGTGAAAACGGCATCCTGTCTGAGGTATATGCCTTCCTGTTCATCTGGTCAACATACCATGCCATACCTAATAGTTCCATATTACAAACTCTTACGTCAGTGCGTATTCCTTCAACTTCCTGGGCGTACCAAAGAGGGAAGGTATCATTATCACCATTAGTAAACAGAATAGCATTTTTAGGGCATGATTCCAGGTAATCAATAGCAAGGTCTCTTGTAGTTGTACGCTTAGAGCGGTCGTGGTCATCCCATTCTGCATTCGCCATAATAACGGGCACTACCAGGCTTGCAAGAACAGCTATCGCGATAGCAGGTTTTTCATTTCCTGCCTTCATGCGTTTCATAACAAAATCAAATATTGCCATTACACCCAATCCAATCCATATGCAAAAAGCATAAAAAGAGCCTACATATGAATAATCACGTTCTCTGGGTTGGTAAGGCGCCTGGTTAAGGTATAATACAATAGCTAAGCCTGTGAAGAAAAAATAAGTGAGTACAACCAGTGTATTGCGCCTGTCTTTCCTGAACTGGAAAACAAAGCCTAACAAGCCAAGAATAAGTGGCAGGCCGTATAACGAATTTTTTCCCTTATTGTCAGTCAGTTCAGAAGGCATATCCTCCTGCGGATTTCGCATGGCGTCTAAAAAAGAAATGCCAGTGGCCCAATTGCCGTGCAGGTTATCTTCAGGGTCATATCCCTGTATATCATTCTGTCTTCCTACAAAATCCCATAAAAAGTAACGCCAATACATAAATCGTACCTGGTAATTCATAAAATACCTCAGGTTATTGCTAAAGTAGCCTGGCTTATCAATTGTTCTGGTACCGTCTTCATCTTGGAAACGTACTTTTTCATATCCATCAGTTCCTCCCCAGCTTTTATATCCCCTTGGGTGGCTTTCGTTTGGGTCCCACATACGTGGAAATAATACGCAAAAACGAGGGTCGTACTTGGGTGTCCTTAATTCAGTTGCTTTAACATACCTGCCCGATTTTAAATCTTTTTCGTAAACCGGACCATTATCATTTGCACCTATTTGAGGTGCTGTATAATAAGGACCATAAAGCACAGGCCAGTCACCATATTGTTTACGGTCAAGATAATCATGCAAACTTACCGGATCGCTTGGGTTATCTTCATTCATCGGGGTAGGCGCATTGGCACGAACCACCAATAGTAAAAAGGAAGAATACCCTATGATGAGTACAGTAAGTGCAAGTATGCTTGTATGCCAACCGGGCATACCTCTTTCTTTGGTAAACCGTAAACCCCATATAATTAAACCTGCCAGTAAAAGACCGTAAATAAATACGCCTGAATTAAACGGCATGTGCATACTATTAACAAAGAAAAGTTCAAACCCTGTAGCAAGGTTAATTACCCCGGGTATAATAACCCCCTTTACAAAACCGGTGAGCAACACAGCCATAATGCCTGCTACAATAATACCTTGGGTTTTCTTGTTTTTGGTAAGAGGAGATAGGATTATTGAAAAGAATTTCGAGTTAACACCATCGGGATATGTTTTGAAAAAGTATAACATAACCGCAGCAGGTATAAAAAGGAGGCAGAGTAAGTGGATGCCTATAGATAAACCTATCAAAAAGAAAATAAATACAATCCATCGTTCAGAATTATGTTCTGAGCGTTCCCACTTAGTTGCACACCAGAACATAAAAGCCGTGAAGCAACCCGACATAGACCATACCGATGCTTCTACAGCAGAAAACCATTGTGAATCTACAAAGGTGAATGACAAGCCGGCAATTGCACCTGCAGCTAATATTAGATATACGCGGTTATCGGTAAGTTCCCAGTTACGCAATACAAGTTTACGTGCAAAAAAAGTTGTTGTCCAGAAAAGGAATAATATACTTAATGCACTGAAAGTAGCTGCAGCATGGTTCATTAGTGGTGCAGCCCTATGCACATCGCCAAAGCTAAGAAGCGATACAAGGTGTTGTATTAATTGAAGAAAAGGCTCCCCCGGTGGGTGGCCTACTTCTAATTTATAATATATGGAAAGGTTTTCACTGCAGTCCCAGAAACTGGCAGTTGGCTCAACCGTAGCATAGTAAACTATTATGGCGACAATAAAAACAAGCCAGCCAACAATGTTATTAAGGCGGGTATACTTTTGATTTAACAAGTTATCTGAACCGTTTGACATAAAATTAATATGTGTTTAGTTAAAATAGAGCGTGAAAATAGCAAATAATACAATCGGTGAACAAGCCATTAGAATGTAATAGGTTTATAGTTTTATTACAACCTTGTTTAGCAAACGTTCAATCTTATCTGTAAAATACTCTATTTGGCAAATAACTGGTTAATTTGCCTTAACCAGTTTCCTGTTTATTACACTGTTTTTGTTCTTTACCTGTAGCATATACATACCATTGGCAAGTGTTGCAGTACTTATGGTATGTTTTCCCTTATTCATTGTCCATGAACCAACATTTTGTCCAAGCATATCGAACATGGTTATGGTTATCGGCCCTTCCATTTCAATATCTACAGTAACATTTTGTGAAAATGGGTTAGGGTAAAGCACAATGTGATTGTTAAGCGCAGATAACTCTTCGATACCAGTACATATATTAACAGATATTTCTGTTGAATCGGTATTACTGCATCCATTACTATCTGTATAAGCATAGTAAATACTAAATATCCCGGCACCAACAGTTCTTGGGTTAAAGTTATTGCCTGTAACACCTTTACCCGAAAGCATACCACCAGCAGGATGAACAGTAATAAAGTCAATTGTGTCTGCAGTACATGTAGTGTCTTTAGCGGCTTTTATTGACAGTATTGGTAACGGATTTATATTGACAATAGGAGAAACAATATCCGTACACCCTTTAGAATCCATTGTTATATATGTATAAGTAGTTGTTGTTGAAGGGCAGACAGTGATTGAAGATGTAGTTTGCCCATTGCTCCACGTATAAGTATAGGGAGAAGTACCTCCAGAAGTTATAGGATTGATTGGTACACAAACGCCAGGGCAAACAGATTGATTAGGTGCTGAAGAAGTTAGTATGACAGGTTGGGAAATAGTTATACTTACATTGCCGGAACAACCACCATGTTCGGTTACATTACATGCGTATGTACCGGCTGGCAACCCTGAAATACCAGAGGTGGTTTGTCCACTATTCCATGAATAAGTATATGGAGCCGTACCGCCGGAAGCATTTATCGTTATTGTACCATTAGAACTGCCATAACAGCTGTCATTTTTTTGTGAAGGAGTTATTACAAGAAGTGCAGAGTCTATCTTTGCACTATCTACTTGGATACACCCATAAGCATCGGTAACAGTCACAGTATAAGTTCCTTTCGGCACACCTGAAATGCTTGAAGAGGTTTGTCCACTGCTCCATGCATAGGTATACGGTGCTTCTCCTCCGGTAGTTAAAACACCTGCCATTCCGCTACAACCTCCTGAAGAAGTAGTAGATAGATTTAGCATTGTAGAAGGACGAATTTGAACTGTATCAGTTACCAAAACGGTATTGCATGATGTTGATGCATTTACAGTAACAGTATACGTTCCCGCAGCAAGACCTGTAACGGTTTGCGTAGTTTGCCCGCCGGGGCTCCATAAATATGTATACGGGCCTGAAGGCTCTACAGTGGCTGTTCCATTATTATTCCCGCAACTTGTGTTAGTACGCGTAATAGTAAAACTATTTGAACAAGATTGTCCTGCAAATTGCGTAATGAAGCCACTATTTGCTGTGGTATCTGCTCCACATGCAGCTATAAGCCCATTGTTGTAAGCCACATCAAAAACATAACCGGGGTAAGTACCATTTGTACTAATAAGATTAAGGTTCTGGTCGTAAATCACTACTTTGCCTTTTGAACCGACATATACATTACCACAATTATCAACCGAAATACCCGAATTAGCAGGGATTAGGCCAGATGTCCATTGGCTATTGCAAGAAGAAGTATCTCCATTAGGAATAATTACATGCTTTATTGACTTCCCATTGGTAAGGTTTCTTTGGTCAAGATGGTATCCATCGGAAGTATAAAGATATGAGCAGCCGGCTGCAATTCCATTGGTAGGTATGCCAAACATGCTTTTAAAGTCAAAATCATCGTAGCTATAACCGGTATTTGTTGACCACAGTTCCTTTGTTACTCCACCCGTAATGGAATAGCAAACCAAACTGTCGGCAGTAGTAAAGGTAGGGCAAAAATCGGGGTTCGTGCTTATAGCATAATAATAACCATTAGGCGCTATGCATCCTGCATATATTTCGGCTAGTTGATCGGTAGTATTAGAGGAGTACCCACTAAGGGTGCCATTTGCTGGATTCACTAATGCCACTTGCTGTTGGTAAATACTTGGTGAACCGGCTTCTATTAAAGCACCAGCACTTGCTGAATAAGAAACATTCCAAATTTCAAATACTGTATAAGTTCCGGGATAAGTATTGTAAAAATAGTTGAGGGTACCGTTTGAATTCAATTTTATCATGGCATATTGTTGTCCTGCTGAATTGGAATAAGAATACGGTGAGGGTACATACGTATTACCCGAAGGATCAACTGTCATATCTGATTGAGAAATGATTCCGCTAGAGCTTGTAATATATTGTGTTAGCGCATATGTCCATGAAAGCCCGCCTGCAGTTGTATATTTTTGAACATACATGGTTAGGTTATTTCCGGGAACACCAGCTGACCCCATAACATAAACGTTATTAAGAGAGTCCATTCCGCAATCATAAGGCACATATGCTATAGAAGTAGGTGTTACAAGCCATGGGTCTATTGTCAGGGGCAGAGAGGGATTATAGTTGACGATTTTAAAGCCGACTTCATTATTACTTGTTTTTACAAACCATGAACTAATATTTGTGCTGTTTTGGTTGCTTATGGGCGCGTGGTCTAGTATGTCCCCCAAAGGGGTTTTAATATGAATATTACCTGCCTTATCAATGTTCAATCCTTGTTGTCCACTATATTTCATTTTAAAAACAGATGGGTCGGCGCCGGGTGCTACATTTATAGTGTATTCTATACCCTTGCCTTCATGAAATGTAAATTCCACATCAATACCAGGATAAAGATTATGATAAATAATTTTTTTAAAGCCTTTTATATTATCAATGCTTTTGCCTGCTTGTAATGGGTCAAGGGCCCCAAAATGGTATGGTGTTTCATCTGTGCCTTCAACTGTTAAACCTGAATTAGAGTTGTCAAATTCAATAGAAACAGTATGGTAAACAACCTTCTTTTGGTTTTCTTCCTCCAGGTCTTCCTGCTTTTCAATGCCCGCTTTCCTGGTCTTTTCAACTTTTATTTCATTTTCTGTTAGTGGTATCATTTCCGGCATTATAGTAATTATACCGTGGTCGGTAAGTAATATGTAAGAGCCCTGATAATCGGCCCCGTATAATACTTTCCATGTATTGGTAGTATTTAAAAACTGTCCTTTGTTTTCCTGGAAGGCCGGTATATGGCCTGGCATATATTCATTTCCAACAGTCCATTTTGCTTTATTATTCTGTGGCTGGATGTTTGCAGGCTGAGAAATTTTTTTTGCCCAAATATTAAATTTGTGCTTAAAAGGGTAAATAAAAGGAGTAGTGATTTTTTCATTTTGGGTAAATTCTACATGTTTTAAATTACAAAACAATACTCTCAAATTTAAACAATTTTCCTTAATTGAATCTGGTTTAATTCCCAATATAATAATTGACATTGGGTTGGTAGTATTTCTACTTTCTGACTGATACGTATGTTTTTCTACAGAGGTTGGGTAAATACCTGATATTAGAATGAGTTTTAAAGCTTTTGAGTAAATTGTAAGAGTATATGTTACTTTACCGTTGGTATAAGGCCTCTTATGCCCATATCAACCACAGTATCACCATTTAAAGGCTCATAAAGTCCATTTCCATTAGCATCCTTCCATTCAAAACTCTTATTTGTGGAAAGTGACACGACAATGGTATCATTTTTTGTTTCTTTCCCTGTAACAGTAAATGGCGTTGTAAACTGGCCTGTAACTACACATGAGCCCGGAGGAATAGGTGAAGATGAAGCAATTGGGTTGGGTACCGTTGTTCCCTTACTTTGCCCTGTTACCACACCATATTGGTCTTCAAATCCCCAATAGCCTTGGGCTTTGTTAGCATAAACATTTACCGTACTGTCCTTAATTTTGTAACTGGTAACATAGGTATTAAAGCCTATGAAAGAAGCCACAGTTCCGGGTAAATCATAAAGGTTATATGTTGGTGCCGACCATTTAATATTATAATTCTGGTAAGCTAGGGAAACACGCAGCCATTGATAAGAGCCAGCATTAACAGTGCTCAACGGACATGAATAAAATACCTGCCCTTGTCCTACAACGGTACATTTACTGAAATCGATCGCAAGATTACTTCCCGAACCTACTTCAGGTGCACGGTAAAGAACATCGCCATTGCCAAGTTGGGTAGTAGCAGTTTGAGCCAATTCAATATAGTGTGAACTCATTCCATTGAATATTGGCGATAAGCCTGAATGCCCTGCAGGCATGGTGTCAACTTGCCCCAGGTTATTTAATCGAACTTGAGTGGAGTCGAATTTAAATATGAATACAAGTTGTGGTCCTGAAGGAGTAACTGAAGTTGAAGGTGTAGTTGTAGTTTCTTTTTTACAAGCTATTATCATTATAATAGTGAATAAAAGAAAAGTTCCCGAAGCAAAAATAAAACGTTGATATCTCATGACAGATAAATGATGAAAAGCAAATATATATAAATGTCTGAAACTGCCTATATCAGGCAGGAAATTAACTTTGCCATAGGAAAACATGAGTTAAAGAATGAATTTCTCGGAAAAACTTATTCAAAAGTGTAGCATAGCTGCTGCTTTTTTTGTTCTGGTAATTATCTATCTGCACCACTTTCAAAACGGTTTTTTTTACGATGACACGTATTGCATTCAACAAAACCCCGCTATTCATTCTTTAAAGAATATTACAAAGTTCTTTAAAAGCTCAGATAGTTTTGCAACAATTGATGCATATAAGGTTTACCGGCCATTCTTTCTGGTAAGTTATGCGGTTGATTATTATTTAGGGAACGGACTGAAGCCATCAATTATTCACCTACATACATTTATTGGCTTTCTTTTTCTTTGTGTTTTCTTTTTTCTTTTTGCGAAAAAGATTTTTGAGAACGTTACTGAAAAGCCTTTTTACCCTGCGTTTCTGGCGGTTTGCATTTTTGCTTTTCACCCTACAACTGCCGATGTGCTGAATTATATGTATGCACGCTGCGATTCTTTCGGTGCTTTATATGGCATGTTCTCAATTGTGCTTTACTTGTACTCGCCACTTTCGAAAAAATATTTTTTATACCTGATACCCTTATTTATAGGATGCCTGTTTAAGATTAATGCGCTGTTATTTGCACCTATACTTGGCATTTACCTGTTGTTTTTTGATGAGAGCCTGGGTGATAAAAAAATAACGCGCTGGAAGAATATTGTTCTAAGGATGATTCCTCCATATACAACTATCATTTTTGCATTTATACTGACTGTAGTTTGCGGTCGGTTTTCCGATACTAATGGACTAGCCCGATCAACTTCATTGATGACGCAGGCCCATGTCATATTAAATTATTTTATGCTGTTTTTTTTGCCTGAAAATATTAACCCTAATGGATGGCGAAATTTTATAGAAAGTCCAACGGACTATAGATTTATAGTGGGGGTGGTGTTTTTAATTGTTATGGCAGGATGTATATATATATCATCATTAAACAAACTCACTAAACCTATTGCATTCGGGTTGCAGTGGTTCTTTATATTCCTGGTACCTTCCAGCATATTCCTGATTCTTACTGTTCCGCAGGTAGATTATTATGTTTTCGATTCCATGATGGGGCTATCCATTGCAATCTCCGGGTTTGTGCTTGTTCTATATAAGAAATTAGAGAAGAAGAAGGCATTCTCAAGAGTGTTTTTAATTGCTGGTTGCCTTGGTGTGTTAGCATCATTTGCTTATGGTTCAAGACAAAGGGTAAATGTATGGAGCAGCAATAAAGCCATGTGGGAGGATGTGCTAAAAAAGGATCCTACTAATGGAAGAATACTAATGAATTATGGAACCCTGTTAATGGCTGAAGGGAAACTTCCGGACGCAGAACAATATTTTGAAAAAGCAAAAACATATTGGCCCTCGTACGATTTGATTTATGTGAACATGGGAATTATAAAGGACATGTATAAAGACACTGTTGGCGCGGAAAGCAATTATAAACAAGCCGTGGCTTTGAATGGATGGGATTATTATATAGCATGCTATTATTATGGCGCTTTCCTTCACAGGTATTTAAGAGATGATGAAGCAGCCGCTCAATTGAGCAATGCCTTACAAAAGAATCCTTCTTATACCGATGCAGCATATCTGTTAATGGGTATTTATTTACAACATAAGAATAAGGAATTAGGAAATTTGTGCAGGAGATTTCTTTCAATAAGTTCTGATGATAGTATAGGAAAAAAATATTTAGCTATATATAGTTCCGATAGTAACAGTTTTGGGAACTCATCTATGAGTCAAAATGATATAGAAGCCTTCTACATGGAGCACCCATCAGAAAGCAATTATTTGAGTTTAAGTATAATTTATTTCAATAAAAAGGAATTTGACAGGGTGGTGGAGGTGTGTGATAAATTGCTTGCTATAAATCCAAAATCGGCTGAAGCATATAATAATATATGTGCCGCATATAATAATATGCAGGATTGGAATAAAGCAATTATAGCCGGTAAAAAGGCTTTGGAGCTTAAACCTGATTTTGACCTGGCAAAAAACAACCTAAGCTTTGCCTTATCGCAGGCGAACAACAGTAAATAATTTTCAAGCACTCTGTATCTTTTACATTCTCGAGCATTATAGACGAAAAACACGAGAATGAAAAGATTAGGGTTTTGTGGTTTTTGTATAACCACCATGCTAATTTCAGCCATACCTGGCATAACACAGGATATCCGTATGCATTATACAGGAGATGCTGTTAATGTTGATTATTCTATGAAAGATGGTATGCTGAATGGTAATTACATTGCTTATTATAAAAATGGGAAGAAAAAGGCGAAAGGTGAGTTTAGGAATAATAATAGAGTGGGGAAGTGGTATGTGTACGATACTTCTGGTGAGTTAAAGATAGAAAGGAACTATAGAAATAATCTTGATTATACCCTGGTTTTGGCTGATAGAACGGAAAAGCATTTAACCCCTATCTTAGATTTACCGGAACGCGATACCAATGGTTGTTATAAATGGTATTATTTATCAAAAGAAGCGGTAATCTGGAAAAAGAGGACATATATGTTTCTTGCGAATAAAAACAATCCGATTTTATCTGAAAATAATAGGCTGTTCAATCGGCTATATTCTGAGGGTCTAAAACACAATGTGCAGGTTTTTAAGTACATAAAAAACTCTGACACTTCATTTGCGCAATCTATAGATACAAAACTAATTGATACTAGTAGTTTTCATGTTATAGGCTATCTAATAAAAGCAGATTGGTTTGAAGATACCACCCATTTAGAAATGGATTGCAGGGTGCTTGGTATTTGCCCAATGGTAATTAAGAAAAGTCAATCTTTAGATACAACTGGACTATTTTGGATGTACTATCCTCAGGTTAGAAAATATCTTGCAAATGAAAAATTAAAAAAAACAGAAAACTTTCCCGATGTTCAAAATATGGACGACATCTTTTTCTGGAGATACTATAATGCAATAATCTGCAACGAATCATCTTCTCTGGAACCTGCTGTAGTGCCTGTGAAAAATAGCTGGGGTGTAATAATGGAGATTATTGACAAAGAGCACGATTGCTGGACGGGTAATATAAACCTACACTAATTCAATTTGTAACTTACTTCGCTCATTGTATCAAGTTGGTTGATGAAGTCGTTGGTAAGGTTCAACTTGATTTTCCTGGAAACTAAGTCAACACTCATGTTTTCATCTGTATCAAAGAGAGTTACTTTAAAGCTACAATTACCGGGATGAGTATTGGTAATGGTATAAATATTTTTCACCATATCATCTGATACATTATTCAGTGGAATCCTTATGGTAAGGCTTTTAGCCATTTTATCGCGAACCTCACTCAATAACATTATTTGTGTTGGCTTTATTTCCGATAATTCTGGGTTTTTGTAGTTAGGCATTGTTTTTGCCTTTATGTAAAGAAAAGTGCCGGTACTAAAGAAATGCTTCCATTTCAGGTAATCATCTTTAAATAAACGTAATTGTGTACTTCCTGAAAAATCTTCAATTGTCAACAATCCCCATCCATTGCCATTTTGGGCAGTTCTGTGTTCTGCGCCTATCACTAAGCCGGCAAAGGTTATTTCTTTCCCTCTTGTATCTGGCAAGCCTTCTAATTGCTCTATTTTATGAGAACAGAAATTGTTGAGGTCAAATTTAAAATCATCTAACGGATGGCCTGAAATATAAAAACCTGCTACCTCTTTTTCTTTATTAATTAATTCTATACGGCTCCATGGCTGACACAATGGCGCTTTAGGCTTAGGTATTGACTCATTAGTCATTTCGCCAAACAACGAGTTTGTGTTTGCCCCAGAAGCGCTTTGATAGCCATTCCCGTATCTTATAAGAGCTTCAAGGAAAGTGTCCTTAGTGTTTTCGGAAGCAAAGTATTGTGCACGAGTGTAGCCAAATGAATCGAATGCACCGGCAAGAATTAGGCTTTCAAATGTTTTTTTGTTAGCCGAACGTAGATTAATCCGGCTCATCATGTCATATATGTCTTTAAATAAACCATTTTTCTCACGTTCTTCAACAATACTGCCTACCGCAGCCTCACCAACTCCTTTTACTGCACCAAGCCCAAAACTTACTTCTCCTTTATCCGTAACAGCAAAACTATGTTCACTCTTGTTAATATCAGGTCCTAAAACAGTAAGTCCCATTTTTTTACATTCATCTGTGAAGAAAGTAAGTTTTTCTATTTCTCCCATACTGTTTGTCAGAACCGATGCCATGAACTCAGCCGTAAAATTAGCTTTCAGGTAAGCTGTCTGGTATGCCAGTACTGAATAAGCGGCAGCATGTGCACGGTTAAAACCATAACCGCCAAACTTTGCCATTTTATCGAAAAGTTCTTTGGCTGTTTCTTCAGGTACGCCTTTCTTTACGGCCCCTTCTACGAATACGGCTTTCTGCTTGTCCAGCAAGGCCATATCTTTTTTACCCATCGCTTTACGCAATACGTCGGCCTGCCCTTTGGTAAAATCGGCCATTACCTGTGATATTAACATTACCTGTTCCTGGTAAACTATTACTCCAAAAGTTGGTTTTAGTATAGTTTCAGCAAGCGGATGATAGTAATTAGGCTTTTCTTTCCCGTTTTTGCGCGCTATATAAGCCGGTATATCATCCATTGGCCCCGGACGGTACAGGGCATTCATCGCAATAAGGTCTTCAATATTAGTAGGCTTTAGTTCCTTCATATATTGCTGCATTCCCTGTGACTCAAACTGGAATATGCCGACCATTTCACCACGCTGGAACAGCTCATACGTTTTCTTGTCGTCCAGCGGAATATTGTCAATATCAATTTCGATGCCTTTGCTTTTCTTGATTAAAGCAATTGCATCTTTTAGAATAGTAAGCGTTTTTAATCCCAGGAAGTCCATCTTTAACATTCCTACCGATTCTACATACTTACCTTCGTATTGTGTTACAAGTAATTCCGAGTCTTTCGATTTAAAAACAGGGAGATAATTTATCAAATCATCGGGTGCTATAATTACACCTGCGGCATGTATACCTGTTTGCCTTGCAGTACCATCAAGCACTTGTGCCAGTGTAAGTGTTTTTGATAATGGGTTGTTCGGATCTTTTTTTATTTCCGACAACTCCTTTACCTGGCTGATCGCATCTTCTAATGTGTCAGCGCCGAATGGAATAAGTTTAGTAAGCCGTGTGGCATCGGCAAGTGGAACCTTTAAAGTACGCGCAACGTCTTTAATAGCCGATTTGGCTGCCATTGTACCAATAGTTACTATTTGCCCAACACGTTCCTTACCATATTTTTCAACTACGTAGCTAATAACTTTATCACGTCCCTTATCGTCAAAGTCAATATCTATATCCGGCATTGATATACGTTCAGGATTGAGGAAACGCTCGAAAAGAAGGTTGTATGCTATAGGGTCTATGTTGGTAATCCCGGTACAATAGGCGATAATAGAACTGGCTGCAGATCCTCGCCCTGGACCAACCCAAACACCAAGCTTACGGGCAGCCGCAATAAAATCCTGGACAATAAGGAAATAGCCTGCAAAGCCCATTTTCTTAATTACTCCTAACTCAAACTCAATACGTGTTCTTACTTCATCGTTAAGTTCCTTATATAATCGCTTAGCGCCCGAGTAGGTGAGGTGGCTTAAGTATTCATCGGCATCGGTAAAACCATCAGGTAATTTATAGATAGGTAACAGTACATCGCGCTTCAGTTTGATAGGTTCAATCTTCGATACTATTTCGGCTGTGTTATCAAGCGCTTCGGGCACATCTTTGAAGATCTTTTCCATTTCATCAGTTGTCTTCAAAAAGAACTGGTCATTATCGAAACGCATACGGCGAGGATCGTCAAAATCTTTTCCGGTCTGTATACAAAGCAATATATCCTGTGCTTCGGCATCCTGCACATCTACATAGTGTACATCATTGGTAGCAATGATTTTTACATTATACTTCTTACTCCACCTGATAAGTATTTCGTTACAGATATTCTGCTCGTTAATACCGTGTCGTTGCAATTCGATATAGTAATCCTCGCCAAACATATCTAGGTATTCCTTAAATACCTTTTCGGCTTCTTCTTCACCCTTCGATATAATGGTGCGGCTTATTTCACTGGCAAGGCACGATGTGGTTGCAACCAAGCCTTCCTTATATTGCCTTAATAATTCCTTGTCTATCCGCGGCTTGTAGTAATATCCTTCAATGAAACCGAGTGAACAAAGTTTTGACAAATTTTTGTATCCGGTAGGGCTTTTAGCCAGTAATAACTGATGGTAATAATTCTTCTCATCATCACTGTCACTTTTACTCTTATCGAAACGGCTGCGCGGCGCCATATAAAATTCGCAACCTACTATAGGTATTATTCCGGCTTTATCGGCTTCAGCTACAAATTCAGGAACGCCAAGCATGTTGCCGTGGTCGGTTATGGCAACCGATTTCATGCCATTCTCCTTCACCTTTTTCATAAGGCCTGAAACCTGCGATGCTCCGTCGAGTAACGAGTATTTAGTATGTACGTGAAGGTGCGAAAACTCTGGCATAAACTCCTATAATTCTATTTAAAAACGAATGTGTTTTTAAAAAGGAATGCGAAGTTATACCAAGCTGGTTATTTTAAGAAGATATGAGGGCGAAAATTATAACTGAATATTAACAACTGAATGTTGATACGGTTAAGATGTTATCCTAACGCGCTTTTCAGCATACCTTCCAACATACCGCAACCTAGCATCATCGGTTTTTCGGTTACAGTAATGGTAATTGCCTGTCCGTTAATGGTGTAGTTGCCTCCCACTTTTCCAAGTGGTGAATTAATATCAAAACTTCCTGCTGTTTCATTTCCAGTCATTGTACCATTCACTTTTGCAATAGCATGTTGCGCTTTTGCCAGGAACTCTGCCGGAGTATTTTGAAACGTCATACTAAATGAATCGCATGCACTCATCTTTATTTTGTTTTAGGTTGCTAAACTAACACTTTACATATATATTACCATTTGTCGCTTGGCCGTATAACTCCCGGAGGCATATCATCGTCATCTTTCTTCTTTCTGCCAAACAAAGCCGCAATTCTCTTCCGCAATGCAGCAAAAGCACCTACAATAGCCAACACTATAACTTTTCCGAATTTTAGTATTACGGCCCAAAGGCCTACTTTGGCTAGTATCTTACCCGCAACAAGCCCCCCGATTGTCCATGCAGCTACTTTATCAATGCTTGGATTAAAGTCTTTGTACTGGTTGCCGTCAGAAAAACTTACTATGTTCATTACTTTGGGCAAGTTAGTTTGTACATTCTTTAACTGATCCATAGTTGCAATGGCATTAAGAACCAAAACTCCCTTTCGGCCCAGTATACGCACATTATAGTTGAGCGTATGTATAGAATCGTTGCCGAACTTAAGTTCTTTTGCCCAGTGTAGTATTTTCCTTTCCTTGTCATAATATGGTTTTGTTGCCCAACCGATTAGGTAAATAGGCTGGTAGCCTTCTTTTACTCTGTCTATGTTGTTTTGCCTGTCTTCCTCCTGCATTTGTTTCAGCAAATCATTATAGTCTATTTTGTCGGCATCATCATCTTTTACATAACCAATATCGCTGTATTCAATATTGAAGGCAAATGATGAGTCTGACAGAACACCTGATTTTTCAGGCAATATCATTCCTAATGTACTGATGTCCGCTTTACGGTTATGCCACAAATCGTATAGTATGTGCTCGGCCTGTTGTTTATCTATGTATTTAAAGCCTTCCGGAATTTGAATGGTTCCAATGCCACTGTCCAGTGGTATAGTTCCATGTTGATATTTAACTGATTTTTCAACTGAATCAGCATAAAACTGGTAGCTTGCAATAGCGTTCAAAACCGAATCTTCCGCTAGTGACGCATTGCGGGCAACAGGTTTAGTTTTATGCGTATGTGTTGCATATAATGAAGGGCTGAGCAGGCAAATTCCTGTAATTAATACGAGGGCAATTTTTTTCATGATAATAGAAATAGAGTGAGCAAAGGCTAAAGTAACAATAATTGATTTATGTTATATATTGTATATACCCCATAAATTGGTTATTCTTCATGAAAATATAAGGGGTTTCCGGGGGTTTCCGTTTTTGGCAGGAATTATTCTTATATTTAATTGATTATCAATGTATTATCTGTTTTATGGCCTGAAAAACCAAAAACCCCATTTTGATTCTGATTATCAGTGTTTTAACTCTTTTGTGAAATTGCTGTGTTTTTGTTAATAAAACCCCTTGTTATTGTTGATTATGTAAATAAAAATTAACGTTGCAAACACATGATTTTGGGTAAAATTGTTATATTTGGTTTCAATAATCCAGATACATATGTCAATTCACAAGAAATGGTCAAGTTATACTAAGAAGAATTCTATATCGGAACCTGATAGTTACGGAGTATACGAGATAGGTGATATAGATACCGGTGCTATACTATATATTGGAGAAGGAAAAGTACGTACAGGCCTGTTGGCGCATAGCCCTGATGGTGGCCGCAATAAACATGTTTCAGTTTTTGGTTCATCGGTAGTCGGTAACTACGGTTACAGGTATGAAGTTACCGGAACCAAAGAAAAAGCGAAACAACGCCAGGTTGAGTTCCTCAAGATTTTCAAGAAAACTTACGGATGCCTTCCTCGTTTTAACCAAAGGGAAAGGGAAACCAATACCAGCGAAGTTCATTTTTAATGGAACAGCGCCTTACCATTATTACATTAGGCGTAAGTGACATTATTGTTACAAGTGATTTTTATGAAAACAAATTAGGGTGGAAGCGCCATGGTAATAGCATGGGCGATATTGTATTTTTTATGCTTAACGGTATACAGCTTGCACTTTATCCAGTTAAAGAACTGGCTAAGGATGCTACAGTTCCTGCCAAAGGAAACGGCTTTAAAGGGTTTACACTTTCTCATAATTTGGGTAGCGAAAAGGAAGTCGACGAGTTGATTGCTGAGTTGAAAAAGAAAGGCGTTAAAGTTGTTAAAGAACCACAGAAAGTATTTTGGGGTGGCTATAGCAGTTATATTGAAGATCCTGATGGAAATCTTTGGGAGATTGCTTTTAACCCTTACCTGGGGTTAGATAAAAAGGGCAATGTAATAGCGTAGAGAATCATTTTTTTAAATCTCATTAAAGAATCTTTTATAGATTAGCTTTTACTGAATTGTCTCTGGCAAATCTTTCACGCATTTTAGTCATAGGCTTTTCATATAATTTGTATAGTAGATAAGCCAATGAAATACTAATAACCAGAAATAAGATGCATTTTAAACCTATTAGCAGATAACTGTTATTGTTTGCTAAACCAGTGTATGCTATAATTTTAGGCATAAGGAATTCCCTAACAATCGACAGGTTAACCAAATAGAGGGAATAGGATACAATACTAATGAATGTAACAGTTTTATATAAAAAGCCGCTGCCTGAATTAATTGAACTCAGTTTTGGCAGTAGTAGAAAAATACAAATGGGCAGAAGTGTAAAATATACTGTTATTCCATAGCCGTGTCTGAATGAACCCGGTGTAAGTAGAATGGCAAGAAGCAATACGATGCCTGAATAAAAGAGAAAGTTCTTTCTGTTCCAGAAAAGGGATTTATAATATGAAAAGTACGCTGCAAGGCATCCATACATAATGCTATCAAGGCGTGTAATTACCACCATACGAATGTTAATGTTCAAATAAATTTCGTCGGTATAGTAAAGTACGTTTGTTCGATACAGTTTGTAAATTGTGACGAGTGTAATAATGAAACATGCCCAAATAAAAAATGCTCTTTTAACGTTAATTCTTAATAGCATTATTGTCATAAAAAGCAGTAACGGTACAACGAAATAAAACCATTCTTCTACACATAAACTCCATGACTCAACAAAGAAATTGTTGAACCCTGAACGAATAGAGGTAAGGTTTTGGGCAAAAGCAAAATAGGTATACCAGGCCGGAATAACCTGTATGTTTCTGATATATGCTAAAAAAAACAGAACAATAAGCACTAGGAAATAGTTTGGCAGTGTTCTGAACCATCTACGTATCCAGAAATCAAACAAATTCCCGGCCGATAGATTTTTGCTGTCTAATGTCTTTAAAATAATGCGGCCTATAAGAAAACCACTCAGTACAAAAAATACTGTGACTCCATCAACATATAAATTGTAATAAAACCGGCTAAGCCTTGGATGCCCTGTTAGGTAATGACCAGCATGGTAGTATAATACTTCAAGAATGGCAAATGCACGTAAAATATCTAATCCGTATATCCTTTTACTCTCGCTCATAATATCACGTACTTAGGTCGGGAATGAAGGTTGAGTTCAATGGATGAGCAAATCATTAAATCACCATATTAACCTGGTGATATTACTTATACTTCTTAACCTCTTCCTGTAACAGGGCATATATCCTTTTATTTACGGGAACAAGTGGCAGGCGCAGTGTGTTTGAGCTTATGCCCATAATTTCAAGTGCAGCCTTTACACCACCCGGGCTTCCATCTGCAAAAAGCAGGTCAATAATATCGGTGAGTTTGTAATGCAGTTTCCGGGCTTCAGCAAAATTTCCTTTCAATGCTTGTCTTGTCATTTCAGAATAATCTTTAGGAAAAGCGTTGGCAACAACAGAAATAACTCCGTCACCACCACTTGCTATAATCGGAAGTGCTATAAGGTCATCGCCTGAAATAACCTGGAAGTCTTTGGGCCTGTATTTTATAATGCGCATTATCTGCCCCAGGTTACCCGATGCTTCTTTTACGGCTATAATATTTTCAAATTCGTTGGCAAGGCGCAATGTAGTTTCTGCTGTAATGTTTGAACTGGTTCTTGCAGGTACATTATAAAGTATAATCGGCAAGGGCGATGCATCGGCTATAGCTTTATAATGCTGGTAAATACCTTCCTGGCTGGGTTTGTTGTAATATGGAGATACTGAAAGAATAGCAGCGAACCTGTCTGCTTCAAAGTGTTCCAGCGTTTGAATTATTTCTGCTGTATTATTTCCACCTATGCCTTTTACAACAGGTACACGGTCATTCACTACATCTAATATATGTTCGGTAACTGCTGCTTTTTCTTCTTTACTCAGGGTAGATGCTTCACCTGTAGTGCCTAATGCAACAATATATTCAACCTTACCTTTAATCAAATGCTCAATAAGTTTTTCAAGCGCTTTAAAGTCGACACTGCCATCTTTCCTGAAAGGTGTAATAATGGCCACTCCTGTTCCGCTAAAATTTTGTTTCCTTGCCATTTGATTTATTGATTGGTTCGAAGCACGAAGATATAAAAATTAGTATTTTTAATGGCTTAAAGTGTAAAGCCATTATATGTTTGTTACTTTCTTCCATGGGGTATTTTTGGGATTAGGGCTTGCCGTTCTGTTCATAGGGCCGTCGTTATTTGCATTGATTCAGGCAAGCATTAAAAATGGTTTCAGATCAGCGGCAGTAATGGCATTTGGTATTTCTTTAAGCGACGTATTGCTGGTTTCTCTTGCTTACCTTGGTGCATCGCAGTTGCTCGACAACCCTAAGAACGTTGAGTATATGAACATTATAGCCAGTATAGTTTTGTTTGGCTTTGGCATATATACTCTTTTGCAGAAGCATGATAAAGGGGATGCTAAAACTGCACACGTTGTAGTTCCGGCCGGTAAACATTTACCTATAATGTTTGTAAAAGGTTTTTTCCTGAATCTTTTTAACCCTTCAGTATTTTTATTCTGGGTAACATGGGTAGCAGCAGCCAGTTCACAATATTCAGGTAAAAGACAGGTGGCTGCTTTTTTTGCCGGTACCCTGGGAACAGTGTTTGCTACCGACCTTTTGAAGTCGTTAGCTGCAAATAGCATTAAAAGAGTGCTTACTCCAAAATTAATGAAGTGGATACATTACCTTATGGGTATTGCGCTTATTATTTGTGGTATAGTCCTTATTTCTAAGGTCTATTTTCATAAAACACTTAGTGCGGCTTAGCCGACATTCTCTGTAAGCTGTCAGTATATTCCTTATTCAATCCTGCAACTACTTCTTTGGTAATATCAAGGCTATCATTGGCAAAAAGAATATTACTGCCTGTTTTAGCATAGGCCAGAATATAATCGAAATGAGTCTTTTTATTGTAATTAGCCACATATTTTTGAACAATAGCAAGAATCACATTTTCCCTGTCCTGCGCTTCTTTCAACAAGTCATCATGCTTGCGTTGTAAGTTATCCAATTCATCTTTTTTCTCCTGCAGGTCCTTCTGTGCCTTTTCCGCATCAACCTGCGATATATTGTTGCTTTGCACCTTTTGCTGGTAAGCTAAATATTCATCCTGAAGCACTTTATTCTTATTTGCAAACTCCATTTGAATAGAATTCTCACGCGATTCCATATCTCTTTTGGTATCAACCATACATTGGTACTTTACGTTAAGAGAATCAACATTTACGTGAGCTATGCGCACTGCTTTTCCTTTATTCATAATACTCATGCCTTTTGCGTCGGGCATTTGGTTATCTGATGATGAGGATGATTTCTTTAATGAGAAGTAAAGAAAGAAAAGAACGCCTATCAACATTAAAAGGATAAGATTAATTGCAGTTGAGAAATTTTTCATGGGTTTTAAACGATTTTATTTTTTTTCTGGTGGGGCAAAGGTAATATTTACATGATAATCCATAGCCATCGGGTTACGTCCCTGCATTCCGGGCTTCCATTTAGGCATCATTTTTACTACACGCAATGCTTCTTTATCGCAGCCGTAGCCAAATGGTTTAAGCACGTGCAGGTTACTCAGGTCGCCTTTTTCATCTACCCAAAAATCAACTTCTATAGTTCCGGTAATATGATGTTTCCTCGCAGCAGCAGGGTAGTGCACATTTTTCTTTAGAAAATCTGCTAGTGAATCTTTTCCTCCGGGGAATTCAGGTACAAGCGGTAAGCCAAGCATCTGGTGTTTTTGATGCTTTGTACTGTCTTGCGCCCAACCATTTGAAGAGAACGCAAGCATAAGTCCTAATGTTAATGCAATTGAAAAGTGAAACCGCTTTGTCATGGAATTGTAAAAGTAATGAACTTCCTGTATCTGCAATTGTAATTACATACTATGAACGATCAATGAGCGTTTATACTATAGTTGTTAATCCCAAATCCCCCTGGTAGCATTGGCATCATTATTCTCTATTATGATTCAGGTTGAAAAAAGCGGTAAGCATATTACCGGTGATTTTATGTCACCTTGTTATGGCGCAATGCGAAACTTCCATTCTGGACCCGTCGCCTTCACCACTGCCTGCAAGGCTTGTGCACGGTGACCTGGTACCGTACCCATTTGTAAGAGAGGCTGATGTAATGTGGTCAAAGCGAATATGGCGTGTGTTAGATTTACGTGAGAAACTCAATCAGCCTCTTTATTATCCCTTAATTCCGAATGCTGATAGAAAAAGTATGTGGGATGCTATTTATTGCGCGATTAAAACGCATGAAATAATGATTTACCAGGCGTCTCCATTCGACAATGATAATTCCTTCCAGGTGCAAATGACCCGAACTGAAGCCGATAGTGCATTGCTTAAATTTATAACCATAACAGATAGTAACGGTGGATCAAGTATGCAAAGCGAACACCTGGAGTCATCGGATATTGTTAAATACATGCTTAAAGAAGATTGGTTTTTTGATAAACAACGGTCAGTAATGGATGTAAGGATATTGGGTATTTGCCCGTTTAAGAAAGTGTATGACCAGAATGGAGGGGAAGTTCCCGGGGGATATAGTATGATGTTCTGGATATATTACCCTTCCATCAGGCCTATATTTGCACACACACAAGTGTTTAACCCGCACAATGATTTTGAATGTAGGTCGCTCGATGAGATATTTATGAAACGGATGTTCTCAAGTTACATAATTCAGGAAAGCAATGTATTCAACCGTGCCATTGCCGATTATGCTACTAACCCAATGGATGCCCTAATGGAGGGAGAGGCTATAAAGAATAAAATATTTACGCTGGAGAATGATATGTGGCAGTACTGATTCTTTTCTCAATGTATTTAATTACACTATCTTCTTCATTATTGCCTATTACTTCGGTAGCTATTTCAATCAGTCTTTTATCGGCATTGCTAACCGCTATTTTATGTTTTACCAGTTGTAGCATAGTTTTATCATTGTGGCTGTCTCCAAATGCTGTTGTATCATCAATGCTATAGCCTAATTGCTCGCAAAGCAATTTAATGGCCTGGTCTTTAGTTGCCAGTTTATTGGTAAATACGGCCCAATACCATCCCGGATGGTAAAGTTCTTCATAGAAATGGCAATGCAATACATTTCTGTACCTGTATTGTAGTTCATCCCTTACTTTTTCAATTATTTCAAGCCTGTTAATTACGGAAACCGACAGTACTTTATCCTCGGCAGGTGCTGCATGTAAAATGGGTAACCGAACGAGGCGCTTGTCATTGCCTGATTGCATTTCTTTAACGTACCACTGCATTCCTTCACCTGAAACGTGGTCGTAATAATAGTTCTCCGCATATCCATTATAAGTCGACATAAAAGGGGAGAGCATGTATTCCCCAATATCATCAACCAGTTCATGCCAATATTCTTCTTCTATATGGTTTACATTAATATGCTTGCCGCTGGCAAAATCTGCAGTAACAGCGCCATTTTTTAAGATCACAGGCAATTGCACATCAATACCTTCGAGCACTTGTGAAACATAGTTGTAGCTTCTTGCGGTAGCTACTGTGAAATGTATCTTATGTTCTTTCAACAGGTAGTTAAGCTGCTTGCGGGAATACACAGAAAGAGTCTTGTCGCCCCTTAAAAGTGTTCCGTCGAGGTCTGTAATATATAGGTGCTTGTTCACCTTCCAAAGCTATTAAAATAAAATGGAAGAGAATAAAGCTTATTAACAAAAAAAGAAGCGATAATGTCTTCTATTGAGATATTACCTTAAAGTAACTGTTGCCCGAACTTGTTTGTAATTGTATTATGTACAACCCTTTTGCAAGACCCAAAGAACCAAAATCAATATTTAGTTTATGCTGACCAGAATCTTCGTTTTCAGAATTATGTACAGGGATGGTTCTTCCAAAAATGTCAATCAGGTTTATGGTTACTTGTTCGTTTCTAGTCAATGTATAATCAACCGTAACGCTTTTGCTGAAAGGGTTAGGGTAGGCATTCAGGTTCACTTCATTATTCAATTGTTCTATACCTGTTGGAGTGTTTGTAATATTCAGATTATCTATACCAACATCTTGTGTGCCTTTATCGGTAACAATAAAACGAACTACTGATGTAGCCGAAGTTGCTGTTGTTGTAAATGTTTCTGTTGTCCAACTTGACATTTGTGCCGAAGTAATAGTAGTTAATGTAGTTGGGAATGTATTTCCTCCATCAGTAGAAAGCAAAACATTAAATGCAAAAGGGGAAGGGGACGCTTCGTTGTGTATGTAATCAAAGCTTATTGTTTTGGTTCCGGAAACGGACATGTCTAAATATAGATCGAGCGCACCTGTTGAACCTGCCGGTGGTGGGTCGTTATGAAAACGTGCACTGTAGGTGCCTGCTGAAGCTGTTGGTGTGTATGCACCATTGGTAGGGTTTGTCCAGTCAGTTCCGGTATAGTCATCCCTGTGCCAGTAATCATTTCCATTTGGAGTTGTTCCGCCTATACTGTTTCTCCAATATATATCAGGCGAACGCTGAGCACCTGTATCGCAGCTATCTGTTAACCACAAATTCTCGAATGAAGTGGAGTAGGGCAGGCTGGCATATTTCATAATACATTCTGTCATAAAATTTACCGATGAAGAATAATTGCCTGTACTTGAACAGACTGCCTGAACCTGGAATTCATAAGAAGTATTAGGAGTAAGCCCTGCTATGGGTAAAGAAGTAGATGAGGTAGCAGTGGTAGTCCATGTAGAAGCCGAAGTGGTTTTATATTGAACATTATAACTGGTTGCGCCACTTACTGCAATCCAATTCAGAGTGGCACTATTGGTTGTAACCGAAGTAGCGCTAAGCCCTATTGGGGGGCCACATGAACCAGGGCCGCTACACACCCAATCGGCTTTCCAGCCAGATGCCGTTGCTCCGCTGGCACTCGAGCTAAAGTGAAAAGTAAGAGTACCTGTTGTACCTGTTACCACTCCGGGGCTGCTCGTTCCCTGGTAATTACCTATTAGCGGAGATGCAGTAGAAGAACCATTATAGATGGACAATATATCTCCTGCGGTTGTGTTGAAATTTGAAAACGACATGGACACACCGGTGGCTGCTGTTGGTGCAAGGGTCCACGTCCAGTTCTCACTATTATGATAGTTTCCAGTGTCTCCCAAATCTGTAAATTCACCACTGCAAGTAACATCTTCACAACTTGTAAAATAGTTCTGTATGGCATCCCAGGCTGTGGTCAGGCCATCATCATAACCGAGTGCCCAAATGCCAATACCGGCAATGTTTTCTACATTTACCATATTATACTTGTATCCGAGACTTATATTGTCATCGTACCAACATTCATGATAACTGCCATAAGTATAATAGGGAGTCATAGAATAATTATCCCATTTTCTTCCATAGGTAACTGCGTTAGCTACGGCAGTATTATACAACACTGCGCTACCTGTAGCTGTTGTAGATACATTAACACCGGCGCTTGAAGTGGGCCAGTCATACCCGTAATAAGGTACCCCCAATGCCAGTTTGTTATTAGGGCAACCAGATGCAAGATATGTAACGACAGAACTGGTACAGTCGCCATCGCTCCATAACCCGGCGCTTGTTAATGGAGAATTAGGGCCTGCTTTCGGTGCACTTCCCCAATAATAATCGTATCCCATTATTACCCAAAGGTCAACATAAGCGCTCAGCGCAGATACATTCCAAGGGCTGCCTGAAAGAAATGCAGGTGCCGCCACAGTTACCTGTCCTCCGGGAACACGGCTGTGAACTGAATCGCAAAGCCTTTCCATAAATGCAGTCATGGCTGTTTCATCGGAACTGGGTCCCTCTTCAAAATCAATATTCACCCCGTTTGCTTTGCGGGCATTAACAACATTTATAATGGTTGTTATAAAAGTATTTTCGGTAGTGGCGCTGCTAAGGAACGTAGTAATATCGCTGCCGGTAAGTATTTGCGCCATTAATTCAACTTTCACGCCTGATGAAAGCGCTTTCGTTATAAGCGCGTCAGATGTCCAGCTATGTATACTGGAGTAGTTTCCCGTTGAAACATCTACATCATACTCTCCATAAGCAATATCAGAAAGAAGAGAAAGATTCAGGTCGTTTTCCTGTGTTGTCGTTGTCCAGTAAGGCATCCAGCCAAAGACACGTTTATTTAATGTACAGCCTGTGGTTTTTTTAGGTGAGGATTTTCGGTTAGACATGATAGGGTGTAAAACAACGTCAAGGCTATCCCACTGATATTGTTTTGTAAAATGAAACTTACTATAAAATTCAGCCTGTTGTTGTATGAATGACTTGTGGCCGGTAACCTGGGCAGACAGGGTGGAAACTAGAATTGCACAAGATAGAAACAAGTATATTTTTTTCATAAACAGGAATTATGAGTTATGCAATTTTATGAAAAATAAGTGAGGAAACTGTTATGAAAGCACTATTACGAGGTTAATAAAGCACTACCTTTTTCGTAATTGTCTCTTTATCACTACATACCTTAACAAAGTAAACTCCGCTACCAAATGATTGCAGGGATATTCCCTTTTCATAAATACTGGTTAAATTTTTCATGCTTTCTGAATAGCAAAGCTGACCAAGTTCATTACGCACTTCAATACTATAGTTGCCGGGATACTCAGGGTGAAACTTTAGGGTAAATTGCCCATTGGAAGGGTTAGGGTAAATTGAGACTTGTGAGGCTTGATTCTGTATATTATATTCTGAGGTTGGGTTTTTACAGGCATTCGATTTTACTACCATTCCAACTGCAGTTAAGTTTTGCATAGTATCGTAAGCGCAAAAACTATTGGCATCTAATAAGGTCCAAACTATGCCTATTGGTATATTCCGGGCTTTTAATACAGTAATAATTCCCTGCAAACGATTGGCAGCAGCAGTATCTCCTCCAGTATAGTTGTTTGCGCTAAATCCCATTTCACCTATTAATAAGGCAGTTGAATCCTTACCGAATTTGGCAAGTTTTTTACGTATAAAAGTTATATCGTTATCTGTCTGAAGCGGAGAGATATTAATAGATTCGTAAGAAGAGTAGGTGAAGTAATCTGGGTTTATATAAGGAATGATTGTATCAAGAACATCAGGCTTGCCTGCTGCTTCCAGTGAATGTATATTACAAAATTCGATGGCTGATTTTACATTCGGGGCTCCTGCAGCACTTATTCCTGCAATTTTAGCCTTTATCCATTTGGTATAGCCTGCTATGTTTTGTGGTGCGGCAGCGCAGCCCGGGTCAGAATATGCTGCACCACAATATATCTGGTTGTCGGCTTCCCATGTACCTATAATAAATTTCTTTTTAGGAAATGTTTTAAGGTAATTGGCAAGGTCGGTATATTCCTGTTCTATTGCCTTTGTATTGGATACGGTATAAAAAGAAGTATCAAGAAAGTTAGTAGTAGCACAGTCTCCGAAAGAGTACCAGTCATAAGCCGTTATAATAACTGTGCTGAACTGAGGGTCTGTAAGAATTGAATTAAAATCGGCCCTTTGAGCAAGCTTAGTAAGTGAAGACCCTGCCAGGCATTTTGATGTACCCCTGTATACTTCATCATCATTACATGCAAGTGTAAACCTGATTGTATTTACATTCAGGCTATCAGCCAGTTTTTTAGCAGTAGGAACAATGTTGCTTGAATCTACCCCATGCAAGCTACCGCCCCAATAGTAGATGCCAATATTAGTGTTACACTGAGCTTTGCCTGCTGTAAAACCTGCAAACAATACAAAAAGGCTTAAGCAAAAATTAAGGAGTAATTGCGTATTTCTATAAGAAAATTGACGGGCTGAAATGTTTTCCATAAATAATTTACTTGCTACGGGCGTCAGCTTTTTCGGTCATTGTATATATAAGTTTTTTCAAATCAGCAATGTCCTTTTCGCTTTTAGCCTGGGCGTTTTGTAATTCATTAATCTTTGCAGTTTGTTCAAGTTTATCTTTTATTTGCGAAGCCTGTAATGTAGCATTTACTTTTTTAAGACTGTCTATCATTTTTTGCTGTTCCTGCACTGCTTTTACAAGGGGTACCACAAAATCAGAATAACGTAATGCCATCAAGTCACTGCTCTTATCAACCCCGCTGAAATTATAACCTATGTTTTTTGCTGCCGAATCAACTTCCTGGGCAATGAATCCGCTAAACTGGATTTTTTCAACATCGTATTTGCCTTTCCAATCCAGGGAATCCCTAAAGCCCCGTATTTCATTTTCCTTGTTTATGTCATAGTGATATGTAACAGGCCTTAATTGTCTGATAAAAGCCAGACCGGGAACATCTTCCTGCACATCTTTTTTTACTCTTCTGTCAGAATACGTAGAAAAGCCAACCTGCCCCTGGATG
>Ga0206855_10016_pt3 | contig 49459 bp, 46 predicted proteins | sample Alteio_BWOrgCont_51_FD_152637 | JGI IMG/M metagenome (GOLD analysis project Ga0206855, IMG submission 152637) | Enriched cells from forest soil in Barre Woods Harvard Forest LTER site, Petersham, Massachusetts, United States -... | ecosystem: Environmental > Terrestrial > Soil > Temperate forest >...
GACCATATAATAAAAGCATTGAACCCGGAAGGAAAAGATGAAGGCAGTAAAGATGGAATGGATTGCGTATTGGCCTCCCTAGCCCCCGAATTGCACCCCGAAGGGGGAATTATATTAACGTACGCTGCCGCGTATAATGCACCTCTTGTCATAAAAAAAAGCCCTCCCTCGGAGTGCAATTCGGAGGCCGTGGAGTTACCTTGCGATAAAATGCCTGTAGGAATATTTATAGGGGAAAAGAAACCATTTACCCAGCATAGTGTGGAATTAAATAGTGGAGATTGCCTGTATTTGTTTACCGATGGTTATGCTGATCAGTTTGGAGGGCCAAAGGGTAAAAAATTCAAATACAAGACCTTAAGTGAAAAATTAAAAATGATAAGCGAAAAGCCGATGGCTGAACAAAAGCAAATGCTGGAGAAAACCTTTGAAGAATGGAAAGGCAATTTGGAACAGGTTGATGATGTATTGATAATAGGAATACGAGCATAAGTGAAAAACTAAAAGTGATAAGCGGAAAATTAAATACAAAAGGGGTTTTGAAGGTGGTTCTTTATTTATCACTTTTCACTCATCACTTTTCACTCATTGCCCAGCAACATAAAGCCGACTCTCTTTGGAATATTCTCAAACACGCCAGGGAAGATACCGGTAAGGTAAATGCATTGAATGATCTTTCTTCAGCACTGAGTAACATAGGTAGCTATAAGCAAGTCGATTCACTGGAAAAGTGCGCGATAGAGTTAGCTGAAAAATTGAATTTTAAAAAAGGTTTATGTACTGCATATTCTAACACAGGGCTGGTTCAGTATACTAAAGGCAATTATACTGAGGCCATGAAAAATTACTCGCAGAGTATGAACATTGCAAGGGCATTGACGGAACAGGCAGAACGAGATAAGAACCCCTCAGAATTACGTAATGCGAAACTCAGGATTGGAGTTGTATATACTAACATGGGAAATGTGTATGATGATGAAGGTAATTACCCTGAAGCGTTGAAAAATCAGTTAGCGGCATTACAGATAGATAGTGACATAAATAACAAATATGGCATGGGGGCTACATATAACAATATAGGAAGCATTTACGATGTACAAGGCAACCTGGATGATGCATTAAAATATTATCAGCTCAGCCTGAAAATTGAAAAGGAACAAGGTAACAGGCCAGGAATTGATGCCTGTTACGGAAATATAGGAAGTATTTATGCCCGGCAGGGTAAGTATGAAGAAGCATTGAAAAATCAGTTGCTTGGTTTAAAAATAGCTGAAGAAGACAATGATAAATCTTCGCTTGACTATGATTATAGCAATTTGGGGGCTACGTATGAAAACGAAGGCAATTTTTCAGAAGCCATTAAATATGAATTACAGAGCCTTCAGATTGCAAAAGAAATAGGCGACCAATATGTAATTGGCAGTGACGAAGTTGGCTTGGCAAATATTTTAAGGAGGCAGGGAAAATATACAGAAGCAAAGAAATATATAGATAGTGCAATGACGCTGGCACAGGGTACAGGCGCAAAAGATATTATAATGAATTCGTACAGTGCATTGGAAGCAATTGACAGTGCGCTGGGAAATTATAGAACAGCTGTTGAAGATTACAAGAATTACATTACCTGCCGCGATAGCCTGAAAAATGAGGCGAATACCAAAAAAATAGTCAGTGAACAAATGCAGTATGAGTTTGATAAAAAACAAGCCATAGAAAAAGCTGAGCAGGATAAAAAGGATGTTGTAACTGCTGCCGATAAGCGTAAACAGAAAATAATTATTGGCTCTGTAAGTGTCGGGTTACTGCTTGTATTAATATTCTCAGTGTTGCTTTTCTCCCGTTTCAGGATAACACAAAAGCAAAAAACTGTTATTGAAAAACAGAAGCAAGTAGTAGAAGAACAGAAACTTTTGGTAGAGCATCAAAAGGCTATAGTAGATGAAAAAAATAAAGATATTACCGATAGTATCCACTATGCATCGCGTATACAAAGGGCACTGCTTACAACTGATGAGTATATAGGTAAAAGGTTGAAGGAATATTTTATTCTTTTCAAGCCCCGCGATATAGTAAGCGGAGATTTTTATTGGGCGTTTGAAGCAGCCTCCCTAAATCCCTCCGAAGGAGGGACTTTCTTTATTGCCGCTTGCGATTGCACAGGTCATGGTGTGCCGGGTGCATTTATGAGCTTGCTCAATATATCTATACTGAATGAAGTAGTGTTGGAAAAGAAAATAAATGAACCTGCCCAAATTCTTAATGAAGTAAGGGACCATATAATAAAAGCATTGAACCCGGAAGGAAAAGATGAAGGCAGTAAAGATGGAATGGATTGCGTATTGGCCTCCCTAGCCCCCGAATTGCACCCCGAAGGGGGAATTATATTAACGTACGCTGCCGCGTATAATGCACCTCTTGTCATAAAAAAAAGCCCTCCCTCGGAGTGCAATTCGGAGGCCGTGGAGTTACCTTGCGATAAAATGCCTGTAGGAATATTTACCGGTGAAAAGAAACCATTTACACAGCATAGTGTGGAATTAAATTCCGGAGATTGCCTGTATTTGTTTACAGATGGTTACGCCGATCAGTTTGGGGGACCGAAGGGCAAAAAATTCAAATACAAGACTTTAAGTGAAAAATTAAAAATGATAAGCGAAAAACCTATGGCTGAACAAAAACAGATTCTGGAGAAAACCTTTGAAGAATGGAAAGGCAATTTGGAACAGGTAGACGATGTGCTTATTATAGGGATTAGAGTGTAACTTAAAATATCCTATTTATTTTTCCAGTAATGGATTATTTCTTTAGTCGATACGTCCTGAAGAACTAAAGAATCTTTTGTAAGTTTTAATATCCTTTGACCCGTATGTGGGCCTTTCGTCTGTATATCAAATATATCATCTGAAAGAGTGTATTTGAATCTGTTAAAACCATCGGGGTAGGTTACTGAATCGCCCATAACAGAAAAAATAGCCGAGCCCAGGTCTTTAGAATCCTTATCAAACCAGGAACCCTGTAATAGTATCTTTTGTTCTTTACTGTTATCGGGTGCGTGGGTACAACCTAGTGCAAAGGCTGCTATTATTAAGGTAAAAATCTTCTTTTTCATAATCAATAGGTTAAGGCAATGTTGGTAAATGTAAGGGTAATTCCGTAGGTGCAAATAGGGTATGGGTTCTAACCCCCTAAGTTTGACAGAAAAGCCGTATTATTGCAGATATTTTTCAGCGTTACGGGTACACAAATATGCTTAACTTTGTAGAGTAAATTATAGTGTTATGAATAGTTCAGGAACATTAATGCAATATTTACCGATTATAATAACGGTATTAGTAGCGGGCGGGTTTGTTTCAGTTACCATGTTTGCCACACACTTACTGGGCCCGAAACGTAAAACAAAAGTTAAAGAAGAAGTATTTGAATGCGGTATAGAATCGCAGGGTAATGCCCGCCTCCCTTTTTCAGTAAAGTATTTTCTTGCCGCTATACTTTTTGTACTGTTCGACGTAGAAGTAATTTTCATGTATCCCTGGGCTGTTGATTTCAGGAATTTAGGGCGCACAGGGTTCATTGAAATGATATCGTATATGGCGGTTTTATTAGTTGGCTTTATTTATATTCTGAAAAAAGGCGCTTTGAAGTGGGATACCGATTAAACCCCTAAACAGAAGAGATTATGAGTATACAGGTTGAAAAAAGCAATATAGAAATAGCAGACGCTCCGGCAGGAGTAGAAGGCCCGGGCTTCTTTGCCACATCGCTCGATAAAGTGGTGGGTATGGCACGCAAGAATTCAATATGGCCATTGCCTTTTGCCACATCGTGCTGCGGTATTGAATTTATGGCTACCATGGCTGCACACTACGATATGGGACGCTTTGGTGCAGAGCGTTTAAGTTTCTCTCCGCGCCAGGCCGATTTATTAATGGTAATGGGAACGATAGCCAAGAAAATGGCTCCTATCCTCCGCCAGGTTTATTCACAAATGGCTGAACCCAGGTGGGTGCTTTCTATGGGTGCATGTGCTTCCAGCGGAGGTATTTTTGATACATACAGCGTGTTGCAGGGTATTGACAGGGTGATACCTGTTGATGTTTATGTGCCTGGTTGCCCTCCGCGCCCTGAACAGGTGTTAGATGGTATTCTTAAAATACAGGAACTTATACAGAAAGAATCCATACGCAGAAGGGAAACACCACAGTACAAGGCTTTGCTGGCTAATTACGGAATAGAATAAGCGTTATGGAAGATATATTGCCCGTTATAGAAAAGAAACTGCGCGATACTTTCGGCGATGCAATTGTTTCTGCTGAAATGGTACGCGATTACCCTGTGTTCACCGTAAAAAAAGATAAGATAATTGATGTTGTAAAGTTTCTTTACGACGAACCCGAAATGCAATTCCGTTTTCTTACTGACCTGTGCGGAATACATTTCCCCGATAATAAAGGCCAGGAACTGGGTGTTATTTACCACCTGCATAACCTGCGCCGCAACTGGAGGATACGTCTCCGCATTTTCTTTGCACTGAACGACGCAGTGGTGCCAACACTTACCACCGTATTTTCAACCGCTAACTGGATGGAAAGAGAAACGTACGATTTCTATGGTATTACTTTCAAGGGCCATCCGCGTATGAAACGCATTTTGAATGTGGATGACTTAGGCGGTTTTCCGTTGCTGAAAGAATTTCCGCTGGAAGACCCGACAAGGCAGGATAAGAATGATTCAATGTTCGGACGATAAAAAATATTGTTAGTATGGCTAACGCGAAGAATCAGAAGGAAAGAATGGTGCAGCAAACAGCACCTGAAACGGCTGAGAAGCTGGAAGAAAAGGAATATTCCATACTCAACCTTGGCCCCACGCACCCGGCTACACACGGGGTTTTCCAGAACATTTTAAAAATGGATGGTGAGATTATTGTAGATTCTGAACCTACCATTGGCTTTATTCACCGTGCATTTGAAAAGCTTGCAGAGCGCAGGCCCTATAACCAGATTACACCTATAACCGACCGCCTTAATTACTGTTCCTCGCCTATAAATAATATTGGCTGGCACATGACGGTTGAAAAACTTATTGAAGCGCAGATTCCGAAACGTGTGCAGTACATGCGCATAATAATTATGGAACTGGCCCGTATTGCTGACCATTTGGTTTGCAACAGTGTTATTGGGGTTGATGCCGGAGCATTGACAGGCTTTGTGTATGTATTTGAAGAACGTGAACATATTTACGAAATATATGAATCTATTTGCGGTGCAAGGCTGACAACCAATATCGACCGCATTGGTGGCTTTGAACGCGACTGGTCTGCCGATACCTGGGCAAAGCTTAAAAAATTCATGAAGAATTTCCCTGCTGTGCTGAAAGAGTTTGAAAAGCTTTTGGTGCGCAACCGCATATTTATGGACCGTACCATTGGTGCAGGTTCTATAAGCGCCGACAGGGCATTGAATTATGGCTTTACAGGCCCTAACCTGCGTGCTGCCGGTGTCGATTATGATGTTCGTGTAATGAACCCGTATAGCAGCTACGAAGATTTTAAGTTCGATATTCCTATCGGAACCAACGGCGATACATACGACCGCTTTATGGTGCGCGAGCATGAAATATGGGAAAGCTACAGCATCATTCAACAGGCTATAGAGAAGATTGAAAAAATGCCTGAGAAAGATTTCCATGGCAATGTGCCCGACTTTTATCTTCCGCCTAAGGAAGAAGTGTATAACAATATGGAAGCCCTTATTTATCACTTTAAAATAGTAATGGGCGAAACCAATATTCCTAAAGGCGAAGTGTACCATGCGGTAGAAGGCGCCAACGGCGAACTTGGTTTTTACCTGGTGAGCGATGGCGGCAGAACACCTTACAGGCTGCATTTCCGCAGGCCTTGCTTTATTTATTACCAGGCATACCCTGAAATGATACGCGGCAACCTTTTATCTGATGCTATTGTTACCCTGAGCAGCCTCAATGTTATTGCCGGCGAGCTGGATGCATAGAGCAAGACCCCCACATCGTCATTGCGAGGAATATTATGACGAAGCAATCTCAGTATTTTCTTCTGTTCTTTTATCTTGACATAAAAGAACCAAAAGGTCAAGACAGCCGAAGGCAGCCCTGCACAAGGGCAGGACCGTGTTGTTAACGCTCTGCTCAACAACCCTCTGCTGACGCCTGTCGGTTCTTCTCTTGCAGAGAAGGATAATTATCTTTGTTTTATGACAGATGTGCACAGCAAGGCTACCCGTAGCTATAATATGAGCCAGATAAAAGGCAAAAACACCAAACCTGAAATTGTGGTGCGGAAGTTTTTGTTTGCCAATAGGTTTCGGTACAAGTTACACGACAAAAACCTTCCCGGTAAACCCGATATTGTTTTGCCGAAATACAAAACGGTAATTTTTGTGCATGGCTGTTTTTGGCATGGACATAAAAATTGTAAATATTTTGTTGTACCAAGGACAAGAACAAAATGGTGGTTAGCTAAAATTACTAGCAACCAAAAAAACGATTTAAAGCACAAACGCTTTCTTATAAAAAATGGCTGGAGAGTAATCACACTTTGGGAATGCCAGCTGAAGAAAAATAAAATCGACAACACTTTGTCGAAATTGCTCAAAGAAATTTAGCAACGACTTTCCTTACTTATTACCGCTTCCTGTTAATAAGAACGGGCCGATGTGTCTTATATGACAACGGCTAAAAGAACACACCAAAATAACTTCGTAGATATGGATATTCAACAAAAATTTGGAAGGCGTGTAAGAGAATTACGCCTTGAAAAAAAGTTATCTCAGGAAACCCTTGCAATTGATGCTGATGTTGAAAGGGCTTATGTGTCGCACCTGGAAAGTGGCAGACGGAATATCTCCATTAAAAATATGGAGAAAATAATTGAAGCCTTGGGGGTTTCATTCTCAGAATTTTTTGGAGATAAATCTTTCAAATAAAAGGAAAGATGACTCGAAAAAAAATAAAAATGGAACCTGTGAAAACTGAAGAAATAAAGTATTCAGAATTAAAATCAAAATTGAAAATCAATCTTGATAAGGACATTGATTCTGATATATCGTACTTTACTCATTATCTTCAGAACTCTGAGAATGGAGTATCGAAGTATTTTAGACCTAAAGCTGAAAAATATTATTCTGAACAGCTAGAAAAGGCTAATATTTTAAGAGAGGCAGATGACCAACTGTATTTACCTGTAGAATGGGATATTCCATTCCCACCTTCTGAAAATCCGAAATTTACTTTTATAGATTTATTTGCAGGAATAGGCGGCATTCGATTGGCATTCCAAAACTTAGATGGTAAGTGTGTATTTACCAGTGAATGGAATAAATATGCAAAGAAAACGTATGAAGCCAATTTTGGTGAAGTCCCTTTTGGAGACATAACAAAAATAAACGAGAAAGATATCCCTAACCATGATGTTTTGCTTGCCGGTTTCCCATGCCAGCCTTTTTCAATTGCAGGTGTTTCGAAAAAGAATGCGTTAGGCAGAAAGCATGGTTTTTTGGATGAAACACAAGGAACACTTTTTTTTGATATTGCTAGAATATTGAAAGAGAAAAGGCCCAAGGCCTTTCTTCTCGAAAATGTTAAGAATCTTGTTTCACACGATAAAGGAAGAACCTTTCAGGTAATTACAAATACATTGAAAGAACTTAATTATTCTATACACTATAAAGTGTTGGATGGAAAATATTTTGTTCCACAGCACCGCGAAAGGATAATTATTGTTGGTTTTGATAAGGAGTTGTTTGGTGATAGCCAGGATTTTAAATTCCCTGAATTAACCACGGCCGATTATAAAATAAAGGAGAAACTTGAAGATAATCCAGATCCTAAATACACTTTGTCTAATCATTTGTGGACATATCTACAAGGATATGCTAAAAAACATAAAGAAAAGGGTAATGGATTTGGTTTTGGGTTAACTGACTTGAATGGTATAACAAGGACTATGAGTGCACGGTATTATAAAGACGGCGCTGAAATATTAATACCTCAGCAAGGTAAAAACCCTCGAAGGCTTACACCTAAAGAAGCTGCCAAACTACAGGGCTATCCAGATGATTTTATAATACCTGTTTCAGATACCCAGGCATACCGGCAATTTGGAAACTCAGTAGTAGTACCAATGATAGAAGCCGTAGGAAAAAACCTAGTTGCAGAACTACTAAAGAAAAAGAATGGAAAGTATATTAGAAAAAGCAATTCAATCAGTACAACAATCTGAAGTTGCTTATTGTAAGTTTATTAGTGCTAATGATGCCGGAAAGACAGGTAGTCATCAATCAGGGTTTCATATACATAAGGATTCATGGAGACTTATTTTTGATAAGGAAGGAATAAAGGGTGCTAATAAAGATAAAAATGTTACAATCAAATGGCAGGATGATTTTGAAACCGCTAGCAGGTTTATTTATTATGGCTCTAAAACTCGAAATGAATATAGATTGACCCGTTTTGGTGGCAAAGGTTTTCATTTTCCATTTCTTACAGACGAATTTGTAGGTGCCCTTTTAGTGATTTGTAAACTTAGAGATACTTATTATACTGCCTTTTTGTTACCAACGGAGGAAGAAATTGAAGATTTTTTTGCGGCTTTTAATATTTCTCCAAATAATCCTAATGGGATTATTTCTAAGCACTTTGAACAATCTGAAGAGGATAAATTACTATTTTGTTTTACTTCTTTTTTAAAGTCAATAAAGACTGAATTCCCACCGACAATTGAATTGGCAAATAATGCTCGTGACTGTTACAATAAAGCCTTTTCTATAACTGAAGCGATTATTAAAAAAAATCCGGATAGGGAAATATTGCATTGGCTTGATGCAGAGTTTCAGTTATTTAAAACGATTGAAAATGATCGATACAGTAATAGAATCAAAACTATTTTTAATTCTGTTGAGGAATTAATAGAAACAGCAAATACTATATTGAATAGACGTAAAAGCAGAGCTGGTAAATCTTTGGAGTTACATCTTACAGAAATCTTCAAAACGTTTAATCTTTCTTTTGATGCACAAAAAGTAACAGAAGATAATAAGAAACCTGATTTTATCTTTCCAGGTATTGAAGCATATCACAATCCCAAAGTTAGCCCTGAAAAACTTGTTTTACTAGCTTCAAAAACCACATGTAAAGATAGATGGAGACAAATAATAAATGAAGCCGACAGAGTCAAAATCAAACACTTATTTACTTTGCAACAAGGTATTTCGAGGAATCAACTTGATGAAATGTATCGTTATGATGTTTGTCTAGTTGTTCCCTCTCAAAATATAGACAGTTTTCCCAAAGAGTTTAAAGAAAGAATACTTACTCTGAAGAAATTTGTTGAACAAGTTCAAGCAATTCAAGGATAAACTAATAAACAGGGTAGTTAATAACTCCTTCACTTTTCTCTTTTTAAAGCGAATTACTGCAAATAATTTTGTAATTCAGTTGACAGTAGTCAGTAATCAGTTGTCAGACCGGGAACTGAAATTGTTCTTTGAAATGATGTAATAGTCGTAAGGCATTAGTCATAAGTCGTTAGTGGAAATAAAAAACGAAGTGCGACACGAGTAAATGTTAGCGTGGAGCCTTGAACTTACGGGCTTTAATATGTACTACTTTACCGTTTTGCGATATAACCAGGGTATCATCGTTTTCACGGGCTTCTTTCAATAGCTTTTTAATAGCTAATTGCACACCTTTCAATATTTTGGCACTAAGCACTTTATTACTTTCCATGCGCTGATGATTGAATTCGTTGCCAAATTTCGGCATTATAAATGGATTTTTCAACTTTATAATTACCGTCAGCCACATTAAAGGGTTGCAACTGCCTGTTATCAATTATCAACCAGTAGTCGCATAGTGGTATAAAAATGCTGAACAGGTTTTCCAATCCTCTTTTGTAACGGCGTTTCACAATGTTATCGGGTATGTGGTGGCCGCCTTTCTCAACCCTCTTTTTAATCCGGTCAATTGCCAGTTTAGGTGAATCAATCCAGAAATAAAGCAGCATTATTTTATATCCTTTCTGTCTTGCTTTTTTTATGGTTTCCTTATAGCTTTTTGTAGAAAGTGTAGTTTCAAAAGCAAAGTTTACTTTGTCATTAATCAATTGGTCTATGCGCTGCAACATTACCCTGCCTGCTTCAAACGCAGCCTTATCGGGCTGAAAAGGAGATATGCCCAGGGCAATACTATCGGCATTCACAAATTCTTTGCAATTCAGCATTTCGGGCAATATGGTATACGAGGCGGTAGTTTTACCTGCTCCGTTGCAACCGGCTATTATATATAGTGTAGGCATTGGTGGGCTAAAGATAGGTGATTTATAAAATGAGCCGGGCCCTTAACGGGTAGACACGGGTAGACAATTTTCAGGGGGTTATAACGGGTCAAAATATTCAATATCAGTAAGATACCTTTTTCATAGTACCAAAAAGTGTAACCCCGTTGCTGTTTAGGTAGGTTAATATGCTGAATATCAGCATCGCCAAGGTGAATATTTCACTAAACTTTCAGTAAAATACAAAAGGTACTGAAAACCACCCATTTGTAAAAAGTGACTGCACAAAAAGTGCAATTATTACGTTAAAAGTGCAGCCAAATTGCAATTATGCAATGGGGTAATTAAGGAAATACTTTGCGGAACTCTGCGTGGCTGTTTTCCCGTCCGAAACGGCAGAAGGCCGGGCGGGCTCTGCGTTCTTTGCGGTAAAATGCAGTAAAACCTAAGAGAAAATAGTATAAGATGCTCCTACCAATTCCGGTGATTCCTGCTTAGGAGGCACTTCAGGTCCGCTTGCTTTTAACTGCTCCTGGAACGATTGAAATGAAGGAAGGTCAGCAAGTACTTTACGTTCCGCTTCTGATTTAAAAAGAGCAAGATGGGTAAATGTTTTTCCGTCTTCAGCCATAAACGATTTATAGTCTATCCCGGGATTATTGATTTGTTGCAAGTCGGTCATTACCTTTTGAATGTTGGCCTTGTTTTGCTCAGCATAGCCGGCTTTGGTGGTGTAGGTTACTTTTACAATTTTCATGTTTTTAATTAAAGATGTAATAATAGAATAATTAATTCAATTCGCGGCTTATGTAATAGAACACGGATATAACGGATGTTACAGACATGTACAGATAAAATCAGTTAAAACCTGTCAAATCAGTGTTATCTGTGTTCCATAAAGTAACAAATAAATTAATTAACTGAAAGCTGATACTACACTATCTGGCTCAGCTTCATCATATTGGTACGGCCGCGTTCTTTAATAGGTGTGCTTGCAATGTTTATAACAAAGTCGCCGGGCTTTACTAATCCGAGTTTGGCCAGGTAATCTTTAATCTCCGAGATTGTATTGTCGGTGCTTAAATACTTATCGTAATAAAAGCCGTGTACTCCCCAAAGCAAACTTAAAGTAGTGAGCAATGAATGATTATCGGTAAAAATAAATGTATTGGCTTTTGGCCTGTGGCTCGATATTTTAAATGCCGTATAACCCGAATTGGTCATGGAAGCAATTGCCTTAACACCCGCCTGCCTTGCCATAACGCAGGCATTGTAACAAATTGAATCGGATATGAAAGTTTGTGTTTGCAATAAGGGGTGATGTTCTTTATAGTAAATACTGTTTTCATGTTCTTCGATATGCTGGGCAATTCGCTGCATGTATTGCACTGCTCTTACAGGGTACTGACCGACAGATGTTTCTTCGCTGAGCATAACCGCATCGGCACCATCTAACACTGCATTGGCAACGTCGTTAACTTCGGCACGGGTAGGAGAGAAGTTGGTGAGCATACTCTCCATCATTTGTGTTGCAATAATTACCGGCTTTGATGCTTCAATACATTTACGCACCAACATTTTCTGAATGAGCGGTACACGTTCAGCGTCAATTTCAACACCTAAGTCTCCACGGGCAACCATAACCGCATCGGTCATGTCAATAATGTTGTCTATCTCAAGCAGCGCTTCTGGCTTTTCAATTTTAGCAACAACCTTGGCGTGCGATTTTAATTTCTTAATGCGTTCTTTCAAATCAACCACATCGTTAACAGAACGTACAAATGATAAACCAATCCACTCAATATTGTTCTCTAAAGCAAACTTCAAATCCTTCAAATCTTTTTCAGTAAGCGAAGGCATCGATATTTTTGTGTTAGGCAGGTTAACACCTTTCTTCGAGTTCATCATTCCGCCATATACAACAACGGCTTTCACCTCATCTTTCCGGTTTGTTGCAGTAACTTTCAACATTAGTTTACCATCGGCAATCAACACACTGTCGCCTATTGCAACATCTTTCGGAAACTGCGGATATGTAATGTAAACCCGCTTGGCATCACTCATACATGATTTTGTTGTAATAGTAATGGAATGGCCTTCCACTATTTCAACACCTCCGCCAACAACTTCTCCAATACGTAACTTAGGTCCCTGTAAATCGGCAAGCACACCAATATAGGTACCCATTTCTTTATTGAGCTGCCTTACATTGGTCAGTACTTTCTTCACCGCTTCATAATCTCCATGCGAAAAGTTTATACGGCATATATTCATGCCCGATTCTATTAGTTGCTTCAATACTTCTTTAGAAGCTGATGCAGGCCCTATTGTGGCTATTATTTTTGTCTTGTTTCCTATTTTCATAGTGCTAAAATACCAAATTATGCTTCGATTTTAATGTTTGCGCGTCAATGCTGTATGCACCAGATACTATTTCACTCTTCTTTATGTGTTCTACCAGTTCCTTCTTTTCATCTTCTTCCAGCGGGCCTTTTACAATAAAAAAATAATCTATTTGCCTATGCTCTTCAATAAGCATCCCTTGACTACCCCTGTTTGCTATCAGGTGGTAATCTCTGAAAACGTCTTCATGATTATATGAAAACATAGAGTGAGCACTGTGTTCAGTAGCATGGTCATCGACCTTGGTAAGTTTTATATTGAAAGTATTGTTAAGCATCCAACACAGGCGATAATCTTTTTCATGGCAAACAATACCCACCAGGCAAAAATCGTAGTCGTGTTCAAATTGCAGGCGTACTTTCGACATGTTATAAGTTTACACTTATCAGTGCATTATAAGCTTTCTCCGATGCCATTTGTTCTGCCCGCTTTTTTGAATAGTGGCTTGCTTCGGCTTGTATAGTATGATCAATAAATACGCCTACCTGGAAAGTTTTGTCTTCAGCATAACGTGCTTCTTCCATTACTTTAAACTCAATAGATTTCTTTTCCTTTTGCGCCCATTCTATCAGCTTACTCTTAAAGTCGGTTTCGGTATTTTCAAGTTCGTCAATATCGACATACAAAACAAAAATGCGTTCAAGAATAAATTCTTTTGCCTTTTTATATCCTTTGTCCAAATAGATGCTTCCTATAAGTGCTTCCAATGCATTGCCATAAATCGAGCTTCCTGAATACCCTCCGGAATCTTTGCTAAGCATATCCTGCAAACCCATTTTAGTAGCGATGCTGTTCAAGTGGTTCCGGCTTACAACCTTTGAACGCATTTTGGTAAGAAACCCTTCATCTTTATAAGGAAATTTCCGGAAAAGGTGTTCGGCTACAATGGCATTGAGTAAAGAGTCACCTAAGAACTCTAATCTTTCGTTACTGGTTTGTATATTGTCAGAATTGTTCTTCAGAACCGATTTGTGCCGCAAAGCCATTTGGTACAGGGCAAGATTACGGGTACGAAATCCCAGCAAATTTTTCAATGCACTTGATAGTTTTTTGTCGGGTGATTGCTTTTGCCTTAACACTATACCTGCTTAATAAATGTTATTCTTACAAAAATAAGAAAACAGTACGTACTTCACTTTATTGTTTGAACTGATACAAGGAAAAATTTAAATTTGTAATTGAAGTTTTCAAAACTATGAGCAAAATACTACTGATAGAAGACAATACTGAAATGAGGGAAAACACCTCGGAAATTTTAAGTTTTGCAAATTACCAGGTTATTACCGCGGAAAATGGAATGAGAGGAGTTGAGAAAGCAAAAAAAGAAAACCCTGATTTGATACTTTGCGATATAATGATGCCCGATATGGATGGCTACGAAGTATTAAAGGCACTGGGTAAAGAAGTAGAAACAGCAGGGATGCCTTTTATTTTTCTTACAGCCAAAGCGGATAAAAGAGATATGAGAAAAGGAATGAACCTGGGTGCAGATGATTACCTTACCAAGCCTTTCGATGAAGCAGAATTAATTGAAGCTATTGAATCAAGGTTAAAAAGGAGCCGTTCTTTTACACAGAGCTATTCACATGATATTAGTGGCCTTACACAGTTTATAAGCGAAGCCACAAAATTCAGCTTACCAACCAGTCTTTCTTCAGAGTATAAGGTGCGCGATTGCCAAAAAAAGGAAATGCTTTACAAAGAAGGAGACCCGCCGCAGATGATATATTTGGTTTTAAAAGGCAGAATTAAAACCTGGAAGCTAAGTGCCGATGGTAAGGAATTTATTACCGGTTTATTTGGTCCGGGAGAGTATTTTGGATATGCTCCCATAATGGAAGGTAGAAGCTATGCGGATTCTGCAACGGCTATGGAAGATGTTGAGATTGTAAATATTCCCCGCCAGGATTTTATTGCCCTTGTGTATTCTAATAACGAAGTATCAGCGAGGTTTATTAAAATGCTGGCAAACGATATAAGAGAAAAAGAAGAGAGATTATTAGGAATGGCTTTTAATTCAGTTCGTTCGAGAGTTGCCGATGTGCTTATTTCGTTGCAAAAGAAAAATGAAGGCAATGCTTCTATAAGAATTCCGCGCGATGACCTTGCAGGTATAGTTGGTACTTCAACAGAATCACTAATCCGCACACTATCAGACCTCAAACAAGAAAAGCTTATAGAGACTGATGGCCGTGAAATAAGGGTAATAAATATTTCCGGTTTGGAAAAAGTAAGAAAATTCTCGTAAATCAAAATAATATAATATACTGATTTTCAATTAATTGATACAAATCAGTTAAAAATCGTTAAACTTTTCTATATTTGAGCTATCAAAGTAGAAACAAAACATTTTAAACTGTCATGAAAACCAAACATTTTTTATTAACCGGCATTATAGGTATTGCTTTAGCAGGTATGATAATTACCGGCTGTAAGAAAGAATCGGATGCCGATACAGATGCAACCGCAGCACAGGATGATGCGAATGCTTCTTTCGCATTAAACGATTCAAAAAATATTTCCGATGGCGCTGCCAAAGGACAAGCTAACGAAAGACCTCAGACAGCTACATGCGCTACTATTAGTGGCGATAGTTCTGCTACAACCGATACCTTAATTATTTCTTTCCCTGCAACCGGTTCATGCACCAGCCCTGACGGAAGAATTCGTCATGGTGACATTATAGTGTACTGGACAAAAAACAAGGGCTATTTTGACTCTGCCGCTTCAATAACTATGACATGGAGAAATTACTCTGTTACTACTTCGAGCGGTACAACAATAGGAGTTACAGGAACAAGGACACTTACTAATACCGGAAGAAATGATTCCGGTGATCATAGCTGGAGTTTTAATGCAAATCTTACTCTTACATATTCTACCGGTGGTACAGCTACATGGAATTCCTCACGGGTAAATACTTTGGAAAAAGTTGGTACACAATGGTTTTATGTTATTACAGGAAGCGCGAGTGGAGTTTGTAAAAGTGGTGTGGCCTATTCACTTACTATTACAGAACCACTTTACTGGACTGCATATTGGCTTAACGGCGGCCCATGGTGGTTGGGTGGTACCTTCTGCGATTGCTTTGAGTCAGGCCAGGTTGAATTTACGCGTAAAGGCAAAACTTACCCGCTTTACCTTACCTTTACCAGTGGTGTAGGAAAATGTGGCCATACTGCTACTGCTACTATCAATGGTAACAATTATAACATCGTACTACCGTAATATTATATAAGCAAGAAATAAAGTAAAGGACAGCCTGCAAGCTGTCCTTTCTTATTTGTTTTAGATAAAATTTGCATTTAAAAAAATAATCTCTACATTTGATTTACTTAATTCCCAAAAATTAAAAAAATGAAAAAACTAACAACATTATTTATGGGTGCGGCACTTTTATCAGCGGTTATTTATACCGGCTGTAAAAAAGACTCAACACCTTCTACGAATCCTGCCAATGCTGATAACGACGCTAGTGCAGCGCAGGATGAGGCAAATGCATCCTTTATCATCCAGGATTCAAAAGGAATTTCTGACGGGGCTGCAAAAGGACAATCAACGGAAAGAGCTTTGGGTTTAACCTGTGGTACTATTACCGGCGATACCTCAGCTACAACAGATACTCTTGATATTCATTTCAGCGGGTTATGCATTAGCCCTGATGGCAGAATACGTAAAGGAGACATAATTGTTTACTGGACCAGGCATAAAGGATATTTTGATTCCGGTGCATCAGTTACCCAAACATGGAAAAACTATTCTGTAACTACCTTATTGGGCGGAACTATTTATGTAACCGGCTCTACCTCATTTAAGAATACAGGTAAAGACACGGTTGGCGATCATAGCTGGAGCTACAATTCAAATGTTACGCTTACCTATTCAACAGGTGGCACTGCTACATGGACTGCAAACCGCAATAACGTACTTACCAAAATTGGTACCGAATGGTATTACATAATTACCGGTGGCGCTACAGGAACCAGTAAGAGTGGCATAACGTATACTGAGAATATTACAAGCCCGCTGTACTGGACTGCTTATTGGGTTAACTTAGCTAACGGAGGTTCTGTTTGCGATTGCTTTGAACAAGGTACAGTACAATTCACACGTTCAGGTAAAACATATCCTTTGATATTGAACTTTACCAGCGGTGTGGGTAACTGTAACCATACTGCTACTGCAACAATCAACGGTACAAACTATCCAATCACATTACCGTAATTATTCAAATATTTCAAAAGAAGGGATGCTGAAAGGCGTCCCTTTTTTATTTTTAGCCACTGTAATAAACTACATTTTGTAATTTAGGAACATGTCCTGGAAAGATCAGTTTGCATTCAGTAAAAGGCAACGTAATGGAATTATGGTATTGCTTGCACTTATAGTTTGTGCACTTATAATATTAATTATAACCGATTTCCTTTCACCATCTCCTGCTACAGTTGACTATTCCTCCTTTAGAGCCGATATGGCAAAAGTGAAATTTAAACCGGCCGATGCAAGTAAGAACATAACTGCGAAACAGGAAGAAATTCAACTTGTCCGCAATGCTAAAATTCCAACAACCCCAATAGAAATTAATAGTGCCGATTCTGCTGACTTTATGAATTTCCCTTTAATGACGGCTAAAGTAGCACGTACCATAATCCGTTTTCGTGATGCATTGGGTGGTTATTACAGCAAGAAACAATTACTCGAAGTATACGGTATGGATAGTGCCTGTTATAATTCCATGGCCGATAAACTAACTGTTGACTTGAGTAAAGTAGATAAGCTTAATGTGAATAAAGCTACTGAAAAAGCATTGACTCATCACCCTTATCTGCATAAAAAACTGGCAAAAGCAATTATTGATTATCGTAAGGAAAATGGTGATTTTAAAAGTGTTAGAGACTTATTGAAGATAGATGGAATAGATGAAGAGCTTTTCGCAAAACTATCTCCCTATATTACTATAGTGAATTAATCCAATGAAATATTAAATTTGCACAAAACAAGTATAATGAGCTCAGTTGAAACAGTTATTTCCCCCGGCCTCGATTTCGCTACCACCGAAACACAGCAAATGATTGCTGATACACTTCAGAAATTTGGTAAGGAACATATTCGCCCTCAAATGATGGAGTGGGATGAATCACAAAAATTCCCTGTTGAGGTATTTAAGAAACTTGGCGACCTAGGTTTCATGGGTGTTCTTGTACCAACTGAATATGGCGGAGCAGGTTTCGGTTATTTTGAATATGTAACTGCCATTGTAGAGATTTCAAAAATATGCGGTTCAATAGGGCTTTCTTTTGCAGCGCATAATTCACTTTGCACCGGGCACATCCTGCAGTTCGGAAATGAAGAACAAAAGAAAAAATATTTACCCAAACTGGCGTCGGGCCAGTGGATTGGTGCTTGGGGCCTTACTGAAGTGGGTACAGGTTCTGATTCAGGAAATATGTCGACCGTTGCAAAAAAAGACGGGGACCATTATATAATTAACGGAGCCAAGAACTTTATTACACATGCTATATCTGGTGATGTAGCTGTAGTAATTGTGCGTACAGGCGAAAAAGGCGATTCTCATGGAATGACTGCCTTTATTGTTGAAAAAGGCACACCGGGCATGAAAGGTGGCAAGAAAGAAAATAAACTTGGCATGCGTGCATCGGAAACAGCAGAGCTGATTTTTACCGATTGCAAAGTACATAAGAGCCAGATGTTAGGCAAAGAAGGCGATGGCTTTATACAAGCTATGAAAGTGCTTGACGGTGGAAGAATTTCAATAGCATCGCTGGCATTGGGAATTGCAAAAGGAGCATTTGAAGCATCTATAAAATATTCTAAAGAAAGACACCAGTTCAACCAGCCTATCAGCAATTTTCAGGCTATATCGTTCAAGCTGGCCGACATGGCAACCACGATAGAAGCTGCTGAACTTTTAATTATGCATGCAGCAGACCTTAAGAACCGTCACCAGAAAGTGACCAAGGAAAGCGCATTTGCTAAATATTATGCATCTGAAATTTCGGTGGAAGTATCTACCGATGCAGTGCAGATTTTTGGCGGCTATGGCTATACTAAAGATTTCCCTGTAGAAAAATACTACCGCGACTCTAAGCTTTGCACTATTGGCGAAGGCACTTCAGAAGTTCAGAAGCTGGTTATTGCCAGAGAGATTCTGAAGTAGGAAACCTCCTAAAAGGGTACTCTTTTGATGCCTTGAAAAAGGTTGCTAACAATGCATCATTATTGTTAAAAACTTGTTTTTTGTACTGTGCCTTTTATGCATAGATTTGGGTTTTACGAATTAATCATGCTTAAAAGACTGATAGTACTAAACTCGACAACCTATGGGAAGGCAGTTGTTAAATTAGACGATTGCGATTCTATTCAATTGGTTGGACCAAACAACATTGGTAAAAGCACATTTATTTATGCGCTTAATTTCCTGTTCATTATCGATGGAAAGAAAATGGCTTTTGTTGATAATAAACCCGGTGATAAAGAAACAGTTCACCACTATTTCCCTTCTTCGGTAAACAGCTATATAGTGTTTGAAATATTCAAGCAAAGCTATTATTGCATATTGCTGAAAAGAAATAGTGAGGGTGAAATAGAATATTACCGCTTCGACAGGGAATACAGCGATGACCTATTTATTAAGAATAAAGAGGGTCAGCAGGTGGTTATGAAATTCGATGACCTTAAAACTCAGTTTGCGGCTAACGGTATTGAACTGTATGCGTTTAAAGATAAACGCGAGGTGTTTAATTTCGTTTACCAGCGGGGTAACCGCAACAATGGTGTAATATGGCTTGAGGATTCAGTTATGTCAGACGGCTTAAGCAATAACTTTTCAAAGGTTTACCGTTACCTTATCAACTCAAAACTTATTACTAACAAAACCCTTAAGGAGTCTTTAATGATTGCCGATAACAGGGATAATGAAGGAATTAATTTTTCGCAAAAGAGCAAAAAAGATATTCATGACCTGTTACGCATAAACGAGGAGATAAAGACAATTTCAGATATTCAAAAAGATTTTTTTGAATACCGTGAAGAACTGAATGTATATAAAGCCAAGACAAAGAATCTGGCAGAACTTGTGTTCCTGTTCAACTCAAGGTATTCATCTACTCTTACCGAATTAGAGATGCAGGCGCTGAAGAGCAAGCAGGAACTGGATAAAACCCAGTTTGAACTGAATGAAAAACTGATACCTAAAAAGCAAAAACTCGATAGGGAAATTGGTGGTAGTGAAGTTGAGCTAAAGCAGATAGCTGAAAAGCAAGGCGAACTTCAACAGCAAATTACCGAGATAAATGCGTACGAAGGCGTTCAGTTCCTGAACCAGCAACTGGTGAATTTCGATAAGATACGTAAGGAAACAGAGATTAACCTTACGCGCGTTGAAAGCTTTACCGTTAAGCAAATACAAAATAAAATTGCCGACCTGAAAGCCGCTATAAGCAAAATAGAAGCCCAGGTTAAAGGGTATTCAAACCAGCTTATTCATAAAATAACGGCTAACCAAAAAGATAAGGAAGTCCTTAACTTTATTCTGTCCACCGATTTTTCAAGCCAACCGGCAGACCTGATTGAGAAAAAGATTACCAAACTGGGTTCGCTGATGAAGTTGTTCGATGGAGAGATAATACTCCCTAAGGGATTAAAAGGCAGCCCGATTGATTCTATTGAAGACCTTAAAGATAAGCTGGCCGCACTCAAGAAAGAACGTGATGAGTTCGAAAAACTTATGCCGGTAGCGGTTGATTTTGAGAATGCGCAAAAGAAATTAGAAGAGGTAAAAGAACAGATAGAAGAGGCTAAAATGAAAATTGCCAGGCTTAAGACAAAACCGGCTCTCGATAAGGAATTAACCAAGCAGAACCAGTTGTTTAAAACCATAAGCGAAAAGAAAGAACAACTTGAAAAGGATTTGAAAACATTGAATGCGGAGATTACAAAAAAATCAAATTCAATAACAGTACTCACTGAAACAAAGGATGAACTGAACAGGCGTATTGGAGAATTGAAAGTATGGAAAGAGGAGGTTGAGAAAATAAATATTGTGCCTGTAAAAGTGGAATCGAAGGATACGCTTAATGTTATTTACAGCAAGCTGCACATGGTTACAACCGACCGTGAGCATGTTAAAAATAATAAAGACAGGGCATTCGATAATTTGAAGTACCGTATTAAAAGTACTGAGTCTGATGAAGACAATTTCATTAAATTCATTGAAGATGAAATTGCCTGCCTGGAAGAAAAGCAAAAAAGCATTGATACCATTTTGCAGGCTATCAGCACTCAATTTGCAAACCCTGCATACACGTTATTAAAGCGGTATAGCGAGTTTAAAGAATACATTGATACGAAGTTCAATAACAAACTGGCCCAGATAAAGATATCAGATATTGAATCGTTGAAAATAGTGTTGAATGAAACCACACGTGTCATGGAGGATCTGAGGAAGATAAGTTCCATACAGGAATTTGCTCCGCAGGCACGGCTCGATTTCGATCAGTCAGATAACCTTAAAACACTGAATGCGTACCTTGATTCAGGAAAGAAAATAGATTTCGAAGAGTTATTTGATATTGAACTTCAGCTTACCAAAGGTGGTAATGAAAAGATAGTTGACCTGAAGGAACAGGTAGAATCAACCGGAACGGACATTATGATACGCCTGGTGATCATTATGTCGGTAATTAACCGTCTTGCTATTGACGACACGAACAATAAGGTAACTATTACCATTGACGAAATTGCCCGTGTAGATGGTAAGAACAGGCTTGAATTGTTCAGGTTCTGTAAAGAGCACAACTTTATACCGGTTTGTACATCTACCGAAGAAACTATACTCGATGGTTTCGATAAATATATATTAATGTTCAGGCCGCAAAAGGGTAAAAAAGTAAATATAAACGAAGGCTACCCGAATGTTATGACCCAGGATAAAGCCGAAGTAAACGAGGAAGTATGATAAAGGCAGAACCCAAAACCATATTATCCTTTCTGTGGACCTATTTTGAGGTACTGAGGGACCTTTTCGACCATCAGCAGGATAACGGAATCATTCGTAAAGAAGCATTGACCGCTGTACTTAACCAGCATAAAAAAGACATAAAACTTCAACTGGTCGAGTATAAGATCATCCGTTCGGTAAATGATGATTACGAATTGCGTGATGTGTATTACAAACTCATTGAGTTCATCCTTTTTGAGTTCAGGCCATTATTACCCGAGGAAATTGATAAATTCGGTAATGCCATTACGGAATTGTTCAGGAAAATAAAAAAAGGCGTAGATAGCGACCGCGATATTTTGCTTGACAGGCTAAAGGCGCTTTCAGTGCAGATAAAAGAATTCAGTGATGCAGTGGAAAAAAATTCTATACGCCTGCTGAATGAAACCAGGGATTTGAAGGGTAATGTTAACCGTATTGATTACAGGGAAAAGATACAGAAAGCATCTTTCTGGATTGAATATTATATCATTCCCCTGAACAGAATATTGGATGTAAACCATTCCCAGTCCATATCGAATAAGCTGCTGAACATTTCGGAATTTGCCAACCAGCGCAGGTTAAATTATGGCGATGAAGGAGTAAGGCAAGCATTTGAAAAGCTGTACCATTTGCTTATGCAGACCAATGATGATGTGCTGAGGCAATCGAAGATACTGACCAATGAATTGCTGCCTTTAATTGAAAGAATTCGCACGGAATCGCAAATACTTACAGGGTGGATAGAGTTTTTAAAGAACCCGTACAAGGTTAACCCGCCAAGGCTGTTGAAAACGGAATTGGATAGCCCTTATTCAAACAAGATATACCTGAACAGTTTTGAATACTTTGAACAGTTTACTGTTTCAGACGATGCCATTATTGATGATAACCACGAAGAAACAGAAAGATGGATATTTAAAAAGAAAATATATAAAGAAAAGCTTGTAAAGGCATTGCCAGTGGTAAACTTTTTTGAATGGTGCAATAAGCAATTAAAGACCGAGGATAAAGACATTACCAACGAAAAACTTTTTGCACTTACTAGTTTACTTTTTGAAGACGACCTGGAAGTAACAGCGTATAAAAAAGATGTACAGGTAAAAATAAAAACCCATACTGCTAACTTAAACGTACCCAAACTTAAAGTAACACAAAATGGAATACCCGCAGAATCATAGGCGCATAGTTGAGGATTTGACAACAGGCAGGTTTATCCTGTCGCGCGATAAGCATTTTGAAGAACTTATTCAGAAAGAAGAATTCTATACCGAATTTTTTAAAGTTTCTTTCGATTATTACCTCAACATTACAAACGAATATGCATTTCTTATTTCAAAAGAAACAGACGAGAATATGTCGAGGGATATAAGTATTTTCTTTGCCATTTTCTGTTACGAGCTGGATAAACAAGGAAAGAATTTCCTTGACGGGCTGCAATATGCAGAGTATTCGTTTGAAGAGATAAACCTGTTGTTCGACAACTCATCTTATATTGATCTTATACAATCGAATAAACAATTGAAGGATGCAGAAGCCCGGCGCAGGCTTATATTTGGCACTATGGCGCGTAAGAATATTATTGAAAAGGTGAACGAAGACAGGTTTTACTTCACCCCTGCATACAAAGTATTCACTGAATTTGCAAAAGTACTTTCAAGCCAAAGATCGCTGGAAGAAGCTGCGGAGTAGAAAGTAACTTACTTATCCTGCATCACAATCTGCACAGTGTAACGGCTCTTGTGCTCAAGTAGAATTTTCTTGTTTAAGCAAACACGGTCTATAGTGGGCTGATCGTAATAGCGTATTGTAACCAGTTCCAGGTTTTTGTTATAAAGCACCCTGAAATCATTGCGTAATGCTTCAAGAAGGGCAGTAACCTTATCAGGGTCATCGTCTACACAAAACGAGAAATTGATAGCCGAATTCTGAATGACATTGGTCTTCACTTTGTACTGGGCCAATACATCAAATATATGGCTTAGGCTTTCTTCCACAATGAAAGAAAAATCTTTTGGGGAAACAGAAATAAGCACCTGGTTGACTTTAAAAATAAAGCAAGCCATAGGCAGTTGCGAAGGGTCATTATCAATTTGCGTACCGCTTTCTTCGGGTTGGATAAAGGAACGTACAAACAGCGGAATATTTTTATTCTGAAGCGGTTTAATTGTTTTAGGATGTATAACGGTTGCGCCATAGTATGCCAATTCAATAGCATCCTGGTAACTGAGGTGATCTATCTTAACTGTATTATCGAACCATTTAGGGTCGGCATTCAATACACCCGGAACATCTTTCCAAATAGTTACAGATTCTGCATTGGTGCAGTAAGCAAGTATAGCAGCTGTATAGTCTGAGCCTTCGCGGCCAAGTGTTGTGGTTTTACCTGTTGCCGATTTACCAATAAAACCTTGGGTTACGACTATCCGTTTCTTTTTAAGAAGAGGAGTAAGAAGTGTTTTTACTTTTTTTTCAGTCGCATCAAAATTTACTTTGCCTTCTCTGAAATTGCTGTCAGTGCAAATCAAATCAGTAGCGAGTACATATTGATTTTCAATTTTCTGATTGGCAAGATATTCGCTTACAATGGCGGAAGATATTATCTCTCCCATAGACACTACCTGGTCGTAACGCTCATCATAATTAGTAGTAGGGTAGGTTGAAACTGTTTTTTGTAAGTGTGTAAAATGAGTTCTGAGGATAGAAAATATAAGAGCCTGTTCGTCTGCAAATAGTTCGTTGGCAATGTTGAAATGATATTCTTCTACTTGTTTAAGGAGTACGTTTTCTTCAGTTTTATTTGCCGGACGAACCAGTTTTTCCAATGCATTGGTGGTTTTGCCCATTGCCGATACTATCACAATTATTTCGTCTTTTGGGAAAAGGCCGAGAATCTTTGCTGTATTTTTTACACCTGCTGCATCTTTTACTGATGCCCCACCAAATTTAAAAACCTTCATACGTTAATTTCCTTCAGTTGCTTTTCATATAATGAACCGTTCAGCCATTCATCGCTGAAAACGGTATTGTACTTTTTATAAAAATTAATGGCTGGCTCATTCCAATCTAATATCTGCCAGTCCATCTTGCGGACACCCGTAACCTTGCAAACCTTTACCACAGAGTCAAACAATTGTTTGCCCACTCCGTATCGGCGGTATTGCTGGCTTACCATCAAATCTTCCAGGAAAACACATCTGCCTTTCCACGTTGAATATTTAATATAATATAATGCCATGCCTAGTATTTTTCCATCGCTGTCAGCTACAAACGCTTTATATATTGCATTAGGGCCAAAGCCGTCATTTTCAAGTTCCTGAAGAGTTATTTTTACTTCATCGGGAGCTTTTTCATATTCAGCTAATTCCTTGATTAACCGAAGAATATCAGGTACATCTTTTTTCTCAGCCGGGCGGATAACAAAGTTCATAATTGCACTGTTTTGGAAAGTTTCAAAAATACCTATATTTGCCTAAAGCAATGCTAAATTCTAAATTTTGAATTTTAAATGTAGATGGCATTTCTTGGGAAGATTTTATTATTGCTTCAAAGTAATGTTGAGTATTTAATATAAAATTCAGCATTCATAATTTAAAATTAACAAAGATGGGACAGGTAAAAACATTGGGCGAGTTTATAGTTGAAAAGCAAGCAGACTTTCAATATTCAAAAGGCGAATTATCGCGTTTATTGAGCGACATAGGCATTGCAGCCAAGATAGTTCATCGTGAAGTGAACAAAGCCGGACTGGCTGATATTTTAGGCGAAACGGGCGACGTGAATGTACAAGGCGAGAATGTGAAAAAACTTGATGTATATGCCAACAAACAATTCATTGCTGCGCTTAGCGTGGGTGGTGAATGTTGTGCTATTGCATCGGAAGAGAATGAAGAGATAATTGTAGTAGATAATGAAGTATCGGAAAATGCAAAATATGTAGTTGCGCTTGATCCGCTTGACGGTTCTTCGAATATTGATGTGAACGTTTCTATTGGCACTATTTTCTCTATATACCGCCGTACCTCACTTAATGGTCCCGGCACGCTTGAGGATTTCTTGCAACCCGGCACCGAGCAGGTGGCGGCAGGGTATGTAATATATGGCTCATCGACTATGATGGTTTATACTACCGGTAAGGGAGTAAACGGTTTTACACTCGATCCTTCTATCGGCGAGTTTTGTCTCTCGCATCCTAATATGCAGACACCTAAACAAGGAAAAATATATTCTATTAACGAAGGCAACTATGTACATTTCCCTGAAGGTGTGAAAAAGTTTATCAAGTATTGCCAGGAAGAAGATACTGCTACCGGGCGCCCTTATTCATCGCGTTACATCGGTTCTGCCGTAGCTGATTTCCACCGCAATCTTATTAAAGGCGGAGTATTCTTATATCCTACTACATCGGCATCACCAAAAGGTAAATTGCGTTTGGTATATGAATGCAACCCGCTTGCTTTCATTATTGAACAGGCAGGTGGTAAAGCAAGTACCGGTAACAAACGAATTTTAGAAGTGGTTCCAACATCACTTCACCAACGTTCACCATTGTTTATTGGTTCAAGAGATATGGTGGAGAAAATCGAGGATTTGATTGTGAAGCATTCTATGCCGGCTGCCAAGGCTGCTAAATAAGTAACTTAGCCTTACTCTTTGCGAGCGCTGGCATAATCAATGGAGCCAGCTTTATCAAGTGTTCGTATACTACAGAATGTTGTAACGTTTCATCGTTCACTATACCTGCTTTGGTATTTAAGATATCGAAGAAGTAAAGAACAAAGCTGATTACCAAGGCCCATTTAAGCGCACCAAATAATCCACCGAGTAATCTGTTGGCTATACCAAGGAAAAGTGCTTCAGCGAGTTTCTGAATGCGTTTGGCAATAAAAAACACCAGTATAAGTATCCCTATAAAAAGTAATACATCAGCCAGGACAGAAAGGTAAACTGATGATACGCTGCTATGTAATTTGGTTCCTAAAAAGCCAGCCACTACATCAGAGAATTTTGCACATGCATATATGCCCAGTATTATAGCCAATATCGATGCCAGCTCCACAATAAGCCCTTTCCGGAATCCTTTGTAAAAGCCCCAGATAAGCGGTATAAGCAAAATAATATTGGCTGTCATACTGCACAAAAGTAGGCGAAATAGTTATTGGTTTCGGAATGGTATTTGGGGGGGAAGCAGAATTTTTGCTACTTTCGCCCCTCTTTTAAAATCCCTTTATGAAGATACTGTCGGCATTTGCAGCTTTCTCATTTTTAATGTGCAGTCAATTATCGATAGCACAAAACACGAATAAAAGCGACACCGCAAAAGAAAGAACCAGAGCAGCACAATTCCGTGCCCGTATGGATGCTATGCGCGGTCCGGCAGGCTACGATCCGCACCTGGTATTCGACCCTACATTTTTAGTAGAACCCGGCACGCCTTATCGCAGTGGCAGCGGGGCACCGGGGCCTATGTACTGGCAAAACAGGGCTGATTATAAAATAACAGCAAGCCTTGATACTGCTAAGAAAGAAATTACAGGAACAGTAGAAATATCATATACCAATAACAGCCCCGATGAATTAAATTACCTCTGGCTGCAATTGGACCAGAACCTGTTTACAACCAAGTCGCGCGGACACTTTAAAACACCTATTGGGGGTGGCCGTTTTGGTAATGTGGAATTTGAAGGCGGAGACAGTATTTATTCTGTATCGCTGCAAAAGAGCAATGAAACGACAGCTACTACCCCTGAATATGTAATTACTGATACCCGTATGCAGATAAGGCTTAAAACACCGTTGAAAGCAAAAGGAGATAAAATAACTATTAAGATAAAGTACAGCTTCAAGGTTCCGCCTGATGGTTCAGACAGGATGGGAAGAACAGAAACCAAGAACGGCAGGATATATGAAATTGCACAATGGTACCCTCGTATGTGCGTATATGATGATATAGAAGGCTGGAATATTGAACCGTATTTGGGCGGTGCAGAATTTTACCTGGAATATGGCGATATTGATTTTGCCGTTACCGTACCTTCTAATATGACAGTAGCAGGTTCGGGCGAATTACTGAACCCAATGGAAGTGCTTACCCCTACCGAAATTGAAAGACTGAACAAAGCTAAGGCAAGTGATTCAAGGGTTTTTATAGTGGGTGCCGATGAAATTACCAAACCATCTACTCACTTGAAATCGAGCGGAATGGTAACATGGCATTATAAAATAAATAATACCCGCGATGCATCGTGGGCATGCTCAAATGCTTTTATATGGGATGCCGCCCGTATTAATCTTCCCGATGGAAAGAAATCTCTGGCTATGTCTTTTTACCCGATAGAATACTCCAGCGATTCAGGATGGGGCAGGGCAACAGAATACGTAAAGGGTTCTATTGAGTTTTATTCCAAAACCTATTTTGTATATCCTTACCCGGTAGCGTCGAATATTGCGGGAGATGTGCATGGAATGGAGTATCCCGGTATTGTTTTTTGTGATATGAAACGCAAGACTTCTGTTCTCTATAATGTTATTACGCACGAATTTGGCCATAACTGGTTCCCTATGGTGGTTGGTTCTAACGAACGTAAATATGCTTTTATGGATGAAGGCTTTAATACGTTTATCAATATTTATTCCTGCGGCTATTTTAATAATGGAGAGTATAAGGCTCCGCAAAGCCCTGACGGAATAGCAAGATTTATGAAGTACGACAGTAACATAGTAATGACCTATGAAGATGCCATGAACCCAAGAGATATTGGCATGCTATGCTACTTCAAACCGGGCTATGGTTTATACCTGTTAAGAGAATATATAGTAGGCAAGGAACGTTTCGATTATGCTTTCCGCAATTATATTAACCGTTGGGCATTTAAGCATCCTACACCAAAAGATTTCTTCCGTAGTATGAACGAGGGTTTGGGTGAAGACCTTAACTGGTTCTGGAAAGAATGGATATATAAGAGTTATACCCTTGACCAGGCCGTAACCAATGTAAAATATGCCGCGGCTGATTCAGTTCAGGGAACACAGGGAGCAGATATTACAGTGCAAAACAACAAGCAAATGGTAATGCCTGTAATTATTGAAGTAAAGGAATCGAATGGGAATACGGGAAGAGTAACTCTACCTGTTGAAATATGGCAATCTACAGGCAAATGGACCTTCCATTATAATTCTACCAGCACCATTCAGTCAGTTGTTATTGACCCTGACCATATTTTCCCTGATATGGACCGCAGCAACAATATTTGGCCTGCTGTAACCAATTAATAAGGAATGCAAGGCAAGAATGTTTTTCCGGTATTCGATAAGGTTTTAGAAAGAAGCCAGAGAGAAAAACTTCTTAATCAGCGCGGTGTAGTAATTTGGATGACCGGCCTTTCGGGCTCAGGTAAAACAACTCTTGCAATTGGCCTGGAGAAATATCTTCATGAAAAAGGCCGCCTTGTTTATATTCTCGACGGGGATAATGTACGTACAGGTATTAATAACGGCCTGGGGTTTTCCGAGAGTGACCGAAAAGAAAATATACGTCGCGTTTCGGAAGTGGCAAAATTATTTGCCGATTGCGGGGTTATTACTATTTGTTCGTTTGTTAGCCCATCAGAGGGATTACGAAAGCTTGCTAAAAACATAATAGGTGAAAAGGATTTTTGTTGTGTGTATATTAATACACCCATAGAAGTATGCGAACAACGCGATACCAAGGGGCTTTATGCTAAAGCACGCAAGGGCGAAATAAAAGACTTTACAGGCATATCAGCTCCTTTTGAGACACCAACGTCCCCCGACCTGGAAATACATTCAGGAAAGCAGAGCTATGAAGAATGCCTGCAACAATTAACAAAGTTTGCGGAGAAAAAAATAAAAATATAGATTACCTGTATTTAAGAGTGCCCTTATAATAACTGGCAAAGTATACGGTACCTATAAGGGATAGCAGTATAGGTATTACCACATTAAGGGCCATATCGGCTGAATTCATTTCTGAATATTCTTTAATTACATCGTGCACCGCTGTAATGGTTGCACCTGTAAAGAATATGTAATAAAGACGTCGTGCACCAATTAACCGGTTGAAAAGACGATACCCGGCAAAAATTAATATAGCATACAAAAACCAGCGATACCAGTAATGCCGGAACAGTTGCATTGTAGTATACCTGCAACTGGCACATTTCAGTTGTTCTATAAAAATGGGTGCGGTAATTAAAATATACATACAGCCCAGTACTATTGATACAAAGGCTATTGCAAAATTGAGCTGATAGGGGTATTTTGCTTTCAATTCTATTCTTCTGTTTCACAAGAATAAATAAAAAAACACAAACAAACAAGGATTTAGCTGCCGATTTGAGCTATTACAGCTTTATGCAAACATTTTTAGGTTCGGTGAAGAAGCGCAATGCTTCCCAGCCTCCTTCACGTCCTACACCTGAGTTTTTGGTGCCACCAAAGGGGGTACGAAGGTCGCGCAGTAACCAGCAATTTATCCATACAATGCCTGAGCGTAGCGCTGCAGCTAACTTATGCGCACGGGTAAGATTCTCTGTCCATAGCATAGAAGTAAGGCCATATTCCGTTGCGTTGGCATATGTAAGAGCTTCTTCCTCCGTTTCAAAAGGCATAATAGTAACCACAGGGCCGAATATTTCTTCCATATTGGTGCGGCAGTTACATGGCAGTCCTTCAATAACTGTAGGTTCTATGTACCAGCCATCTTTTTGTTCACCTTCCAATTTAATGGCATTTCCGCCGCATAGTATTTTGCCGCCTTCCTGCTTCGCTAACTCAATATATGATAGTATTTTCTCGTAATGTTGTTTAGAAACTATAGCTCCCAATCGGCTATTATCTTCCAGCGGTGGTCCCACTTTTAATGCTTTGGTCTTTTCTACAAATTCAGTTTTAAATTTATCATAAACGCTCTTTTCCACCACTATGCGCGAACCACAAAGGCAAATTTCTCCCTGGTTGGTGAAGGAAGAGTTTATAGTAGTCTTCATCATTTTATCCCAATCGCAATCAGCAAACACAAGCACAGGGTTTTTACCTCCCAGTTCAAGCGAAAGTTTTTTAAACATAGGCGCGGCAACCCTTGCAATTTCAGCGCCGGTTTTAGTGCCGCCTGTAAATGATATTGCTTTTATATTGGGGTGCGACACAATAGCGTTTCCCACTTTAGGCCCCAGGCCATGAACAATGTTAAATACCCCTTTCGGGAAACCTATTTCCACACAAAGCTGTGATAACATATAGGCTGTCATAGGTGTAATTTCCGATGGTTTGGCAACTACACAATTACCGGCAGCCAGGGCAGGAGCTATCTTCCAGGTAAACAGGTATAAAGGCAGGTTCCATGGTGAAATGCAGCCAACAACGCCTATGGGGTCGCGCAGGGTATAGTTAATGGCATGCCCGTCCATATTATGTGCTTCTGATGCAAAGTGGAGCGAAGCCGTAGCGAAGAAACTAAGATTGCTTACAGCCCTGGGTATATCAACAGAGCGAGACAGCCAAAGTGGCTTACCATTATCAATAGTTTCAGCTTTGGCAAATTCTTCGAGCCTCTTTTCCAGCAAATTAGTTAATCGCATCATCCATTCTGATCGCTCTTCTTTTTTCATGGAAGACCATGCGGGAAAAGCTTTTTCGGCAGCAGCCACAGCTTTTTTTACATCTTCTTCATCAGAATCGGGAATGGTGGAATATACTTTGCCGGTGGAAGGATTATGATTGTCGAGATACTTACCCTTTGAGGGCTCGACCAAAACACCATCAATATAATTCAGGATTTTTTGCATAGTACGTTTATACTAGTACTAAAGTACGCTAAAAATGATATTCCTTATTGTCCTTTGAAAAATCTTTATCAGCGAAAGTGGGATTAAGTTTAATGTTCTTGAATACGTACTGCTCGTATAAACCTTTTTCATCGTCTATTCTTAAAAGCAGTGTAAGCATGGTTGTTTTTTCAATATATAATGTAATTTCCTTTGCATAATCATTGGGTACCTGTATGGTTTGCCCTTCACTTACATCGTTATACGAGCTCAGGTCGTTGTGGCTCAAAATCATATACTCGTTTACCCAAAGTTTTTTAGCTATGCTCATTACTGTTTCACCCTTTAATACTGTATAGGGTATGAACTTGAAATTGGGGTCTAATACTACCAGCTTATAACAGCTTTTTCCGTTGTATGTCATTTCACCCAGGTATAAAAAGCGCGAATCGAAATCTTTTCCGGCATTAACTGATGCCCTTTCCAGCACTTTTTCAAAATAATCGTACCCGGCATATTGCACCCCATGATGCTGGTCTTTTCGCATAATAGCTCCGTCGGGGTCGAGTTGAAGTGTAACATAGGGGAATGAATTAGGATGCACCCATGCTTCGCCATTATTATCATCTGCTGACCATAATATTTCATTTCCACCCGATAATCTCATGAATATTTTGTGCGGGGTTCGCTGAAATTTTACACTGGCGCTATCTATGTGTGTTTTTCCCCCATCAAGCCTTTCAGTCTGAATCATAGTATAATCGAGTGTTTTTATACCTGCCACACCCTTAAAAAGCCCTGCAAGAACACTATGGTTATCAACAGTTGAGGTATTCGCAAATGGCCTTGAGGCAATAACAACTACTACTGCAATAAGCAATGCAGAAATACGCAGGAATATGTTTACAGTTCTCTTCAAGGCAGCAAATAAAAAACTATAGTTAAAACTAAACTAAATACCATTCCGGTTACAATCATTCTTACAGCCTTTGCCTTATCAAGCTTTCTCATTTCCGCTTCTTCCACAGTTATTGACTCTCCTAATTCCTTAAAGTTAAAAATTCCCTTCATACCAAAGCCAACACAAAACTTAAAATACCATTGTTGAATACCAATGGCAAATGATACTAATGGTGCGAAAACAAGAAAACGCCATAATTTATCGGCATGGAAGTAATACAATAAGAAAGCTATAACAACCGCAAGAATACCTGCAAAAATGGCGCCATTTCTGCGTCTTATAACTTCTTTTTTGCCAATATTACAAGTACCGGGAATATAGCCTCCGTCGTTTCCAATGTCATTTGATGTTCCTTGTGCCGTTGACATAATAAGGTTTAAGGTTTATTAATATGCAATGTAACATGTAAAGACGTGCGAATAACAAATTTACCTTAATTCCTTTACTAAGAGAAGGCGGCAAGCCCGGTAATATCCTGCCCTGTTATAAGCAGGTGAATGTCATGCGTTCCTTCGTATGTTATAACCGATTCCAGGTTCATCATATGGCGCATAATAGGGTATTCACCCGTAATGCCCATACCGCCAAATATTTGCCTTGCTTCGCGTGCTATTTTCAGGGCCATGTCAACATTATTTCGCTTGGCCATAGAAATTTGGGCAGGGCTTGCACGTTTTTCATTCATAAGTGTGCCCAATCTCCAGCAAAGCAACTGGGCCTTGGTTATTTCAGTAATCATTTCAGCCAGTTTCTTTTGTGTAAGCTGGAAACCGCCAATAGGTCTTCCGAATTGTACGCGTTCCTTTGAATAGCGCAGTGCTGAATCATAGCAATCCATTGCTGCGCCTACAACACCCCACGATATGCCGTACCTTGCCATATTAAGGCACGATAAAGGCCCCTTAAGCCCCTGAACACCGGGTAAAATATTTTCTTTGGGAATCTTTACATTATCAAAAACAAGTTCGCCGGTTGCACTTGCACGCAGTGACCATTTATTATGAGTTTCAGGAGTAGTAAAGCCTTTCATGCCCCTTTCTACAATAAGGCCGCGAATAATTCCACCTTCGTCTTTAGCCCATACTACAGCTAAGTCGGCCATAGGGGAATTAGATATCCACATTTTAGCTCCATTCAATAAATAATGGTCGCCTTTATCCTTAAAATGAGTTATCATACCCGATGGGTTTGAACCATGGTCAGGCTCAGTAAGCCCAAAGCAACCTATTTTGTCTCCTGCCGCAAGCGGAGGAAGAAATTTCTTTTTCTGCTCTTCGCTGCCAAAAGCGTAAATGGGGTACATTACCAGTGAACCCTGAACCGATGCCGTAGAACGTATGCCCGAATCGCCCCGTTCAATTTCCTGCATTATCAATCCATAAGATATATAATCGAGCCCTGCACCACCATATTGTTGAGGTATAGTAGGGCCAAAGGCACCTATATTGGCAAGCCCTTTTATAATTTGTTTCGGAAATTCGCATTTCTGGCAGGCTTCCTCAATAATGGGTGATATTTCTTTTTTCACAAAGGCACGGGCTGTATCGCGTATCAGGCGGTGTTCTTCTGTAAAAAGTTCGTCGACCAAAAAATAATCCGGAGCCTGGAAATTGTCTGTTGCCATAAAGTAAAAGTATTTTCAGAGGGGCAAATTTAGCATTTGCCTGTAAACGGAAGAAATTACTTGGAAGTAGTCTTGGCCGGGGCGTCTTTAAAGCCTATAAGTATAACCACACAGCCGTCGGTAGATTTACTGGTACCTTTCGCAGGTATTTCATAATCTATATAGTAAGTTCCGGGTTTGCTTATGGGCAATTCCCAAAACAGGTTATCAATACCATTGTCATTATCGTACAATTTTTTCCTGTTCTTAACGCGTTGGCTTTTATCATAAATGTTCACTTTCACATTTTCATCGAAAAGTGAAGTGCCGAATACCAGTTTATATATGGACCCTGAATAAGCCGAAAAAATTACTTCAATAGTTTGCGGTTTATCGGTAAACTGAATGTCGTTATACGCATAACTGTCATATTTATAATCGCCCAAGTTTGGTTTATACTTTCTCCCTATTTTATGCGGGTTACATTGCGAAAAAACATTGCTCATTTCCAGGAATGGAAAGAAGATAAGAAAACAAATAAGTACTGTTTTTTTATACATATTTTTATTTGTATGCAACCACCATTACAGCACAACCCTGCACCGTTGGCATACTGCCGTCGGCAGCAGCACGGTTGGCCGGAATTACATAATCAACATACAATTTACTGTGAAAATGTTCTGTATCAAAAATGAACATTTTTTTTGCCCCTGAAGAATTGCAACTGAACAACTCTTTCCTGTTATCGTGGTCGGCATCTTTATTATATACATGTATTTCCACACCCGGAGGCAATGCGTAGGTATTGAAAATAAGTTTGTATGACTCACCCATAAACATAGGGAGTTCAACTTCTTTCATTTGCGCCTTCTTCTGAAGGGTAATAAGTATAATGTTTGAAGCATCGTACTTATAAGGTTTGTCAATATAATCCTTACAACTGTCTTTCAGTGTCTTGGTATCGCAGTAATCATAAGCCTGTCCTATTGCTGACGAGGCTAACATTGAAAGAAACAACAGAGTGAATAAATGATATTTTTTCATATACCTTTCTTGTTTAGTTAACCCGGTTTAAGCTAAAAATTTTCCGTGTAATGTTTGAATAAGTTTCCCTAACTGTGTTACATGTTCAGGTGTAAGTGAAACAGGTTCTTCGCTATCGGGATTAAAGCTTTTGACTTCATCAAAAGAGTCGAAAGCATCTTTTATTTCCTTAAGCTGGCTTATAAGGGTTGGTATATTATTGTCCTTGTCTTTGTACTTGCCCAATACTTTTGTAAGGCCTTCCAGAATATTCATTTCTTCAGAAATACGTGAACTTACGCCTTTGCTTTTATCCTTTTCATACACCCTGTCGCCAATATACATGCTTTCTACCCATGCGCCGGCAAACGCAATTACGCCAATGTATTTTTGCTTGTTATTTTCGAGGTAAGTATCAGTTTCCATTTGCAATTCTGCAATTAGTGAGGCAAGTGAATCGGTACTGTTCATATTGCTCTGGAATCTTTTCAGGAAAGAATTTGATTCAAAAACACTGCCGAAGCCAAGCTTATCAGCAAGTGATTTTACAAGAGCCAGATCTTTGTTTGCTGCGTCTGTTTGCTTGTTTAATATATAATACGATAAATCGGCACTATATATGCCCATATTCAATGCTCTTTCATATTGCGAATTAAAAACTCCGGCATCCTTAAAAGGAGCCGATACGCCTTCTTCATAAGAAAGGCCGGCACTTTTATAAATGGAAGCAATTTGCAACGGAGAGGGCAGCAGGTATGTTTCAGAATCCTGGTCCTCAGGTGCAACACCCTTTTGGACATTTGCTTTAGTTAAAGTATCGGCCACCGTTTTATCGGTTGATGAACTGCCATTGCCATGGCAGGAATACAAGGCCACTGAAGCTACAAGAGAAAGGCAAGCGAGAGTTTTTAGATAATTTATCCTCATAAGCAAGTTGAGATTATACAAGTATTAGGCGACTAATATAATAATATTTTCCCCATAACTACCTGAATAATATGATTTATGTAACCCCAAAAACCTGTGAATTACTTTCCGGCCATGGCTTATTTACACCCTATGCATTTACTATTTTTGCTGACTATATTTAAGAAATGCGCAAGATAATAACCATAATACTATTTGCAATTGTCGCTTTTGGCCTTAAAGCGCAACCCGTAATAACCTATTGGGACAGTGTTAAAGGCATAAAAAAGAGCGAGACAAATTTCAAAGACGGTATGCAAAATGGCCCATTTAAAATATGGTTTAAAGATGGTAAAGTAGCTGAAAAGGGTTTTTTTAAAAAGGGGTACCAGGACAGTACCTGGCTGAATTTTTATGAAAATGGGAAGCCGAAGGCTATCAAACACTATAAAAAAGGCAACCCCGATGGTATTCTTGTATTCTTTTTTTCAAATGGCGACACCGCTGAAGTGGAGGCATATACTGAAGGCAGGAAAAACGGGCGCTGGCAAACCTGGTATGAAAACGGGAAAGTAAGTACCATTACTCCGTATAAAACAGACCAGAAAGATGGCGAATGGGTATATTATTTCGATAATGGAACGATGCAGAACCAGGGGGTTTTCGACCATGATAAAAAAACGGGGCATTATACATCGTGGTATGTAAATGGTAACAAACAACGCGATGGTGATTTCAACAAAGACAAGGAAACAGGGAAATGGCAGGAATGGTATTCATCGGGCCAGCTAAAGTCACTTACAACCCATGAAGATAGTTTAAGCTACCTGATGGAATATAACGACAGCACCGGTAAAAACATAATAAGCAATGGTAATGGAACACTTACCATTTATTCAAAGGGAAATAAGGTAGAGGCTACAGGAAACTATTCAGGTGGGCTGAAATCGGGGCTTTGGAAATTTTATGCAAAGACCGGCGATGAAGATTACGAGGCTGTTTTCGCGGGTGGAAAAATGAACGGAGATTATAAATCATTTTATCCTGCAGGAAAAGTTAAATCAACCGGAAGCTATGCCAATAATGCGAAAGATGGCCACTGGATATGGTACAATGCCAATGGAAAACCAAAAACAACGGGAGATATGTCGCATAACATCCGCACGGGGCAATGGGTTTATTTTACCGATGCAGGTGATACCGATGCTAAAGGATACTTTAAGAATGATGAGCAGGACAGTATATGGACCTATTACTATTCGGGCAATGCGAAATGGAAACAAGGGCATTATAAGCATAACCTGAAACAGGGAGAATGGATAGTATGGTACCCCACAGGTGCTACGAAAGAACAGGGAAATTATCTTAATGATAGAGAAGACGGGTTGTGGAAATCGTGGTATAGCGACGGACAGGAAGAGGATGAGGGCACGTATAAAAATGGCAATATGAACGGCGAATGGAAAGGCTGGTATGATAACGGCAAACTCAAATACCAGGGCTCAAGGTTTGCAGTTAAAACTACTACATCAAAGGGTCAACTTTCTATAGCATATAGCGACACCACCCGGGTAAGCAGCCTGGAAGAAGGCAAATGGACCTACTGGTCTGATAACGGTACTATTCAGCGTGAAGGCAGTTATCATGAGGGAAAAAAAACAGGGCACTGGACATTTCAGCAACCCAGTGGCATAAAAATACAGGAGGGCGATTATAAAGATGATAAGCCTGAAGGCAAATGGATATTTTATGACCAGTATGGAGTGCCTGTGCAGGAACAAACATTGACTGATGGAAAACCTTCGGGTAAATGTACTTCCTACTTTCCTGATGGAAAAATACAAAGCACTACCAATTACAAAATAGTAAGTGACGGCCAGGGAGGAGTACGAAGCATACCCGATGGAGAATGGACTTTTTATGATAAGAACGGGAATGTAGAAAAGAAGATGACCTACAAAGACGGGGAAAGACAGTAATCGCGGGTAAGTACATTTTCAATTGCACGCGGTTGGCATCAATACTAATTCACTGCCTAAGGGAGCAGTAAAATCTCCATTAATAGTAATTGTATTTACAGCCCTGAAACATTTTGAATCGGTACTTAACAGTGAAATATTGCTCAGCGCATTACCAATTGTAATATCTGATTTTACTGAGAAAATATAATTCAATAAATCAGTATTGGTTAATAATACAGCACTCGTGCTGCAGTCCTCTTTCAATGTATAATACCTGAAATAATCAATCTGCATGTATTGCGGGAAAGGGGTACCCGGGTAGAAATTACAGGAACTGGAAATCTGTAAATCCATAACAATTTTCTGAGGATTCATAGCCATGTGCGGGTTGTTATACATTTCAAAGTAGGGTGTATCGTCTCTGTAGAATATAATTTTATTGGTGTTCCATTCCAGGGCAAATTTGTGAAAAGCATTACATAACGGAACATTGCTGATATGCGTGTTACCGAAGCTAACCACCTGGCATGTATCGGCTCCTGTTAATGAATAACCCCATCCCGAGCCTGTAGTTTCAGCATCCCGGTAAGCGCAGCAGCATTCGTCCATTATATCAATTTCGTTGTGAATGGAGCAATAGGGATTATAAAACATCCAGAACGCAGGCCAGAATTTATCAGCATGAACAATCCCGCTCTTATCAGTAAAGCCGGGTAATTTGGCAGACATTTCAAAATAGCCGTAAGAATAATTCGAAGAATCGGAAGTTACTCCGCCTGTAACAAAAGTGTTACGGCTGCATGGAATAGGGGCCCCTGCTGGGCCATCGGAACGAAGCCATAACATGCCGGCAGAATCTATTGCATTACCTTTCTGGAAAGAAGTTCCACCTCCCCAATTACAGCAATCTCCGCTGGGGCAATCTAATGCGTGCCATTTAGCGCTATCGAGAACTGTTTCGTTAAATTCATCACTTTTGGCAGTATCCAGTTGCCAGTTAAGGTCATTAACAGGGGTTTGGGCCATTAGGCCAACACACAGAAACTGAATAAAAAACAAAAGTAAATTCCTCATGGCGCTACTCTACCTCATAACTGCTTTCGGGGCGATATATTTTCTTTACTTATCAAATATATGAATATGCGCGGTTAAATACTACTTACAGCCCGGTTTTAATGGCATACTTCTGTATTTTCAAATCATCAAACCAAACCGGTTTTTCACCATTATCCCAAACATACACTTTAAGGTCTTTGTAATCTTCAGGTACAATGCAATATATAACCAACTGTTCCCACCCGTTAGAATCTTTGGCTACGCTTGCTGACGAAGGCAGGTAAAAACCTTTACCCGTTGAGGCCAACAACATGCCATCTCCTTTGTTTTCAGAATAGCGCCAAATACTTATGTACAATATATCGCCGTGAACTACATTCATAGGATGGATATTCATGCCGTAAGAATGTTCCTTAGTAAGTTTTACCGAATGCTTGCCCGAATGCACTCTTTCTGAATTCCATGTCACGCTGTCGTTCTCAAGCAATTCTCCATCGGAAGCTATTAAGTGTTTGCTGTCATTATTCATTGTTTCAGCGGTACACACTATACTGTCATATTTCAATTCCTTTCTTTGCCCATGCAATTTTTTTAATAATACAAATGAAGTATCGCTTGCTGTTATTTCCCAATTCCCGCTCAGTAAATAATTTCTGCATAATGAGTCCTGGTATTGCGTGGGTGTAATATCAAAAAAATCGGGGAATGTAAAAGCGGCAATATACTCGGCATCTTCTACATCAGGAAACTGGTAAATATATTTGCGTTGCACCAGGTGGTGAAGTATAGATGCAGATGCCGAAACACGGGCATTGGCAGGTATCAGGTCCAGTGCATGCCGTATATTTTTTACGTTATAGGGAGGGTTAAAAAAAGCTTTATCTAAAATATTACTTTTCACCGGGTCGCCGTAACCTAATTTACGGTGGGCGGGGTTTGCCTTGTAACAAGTGACAGACAGGGCAAGTACAGAAACTAAAACCGCGAATAAGTATTTTATTTTTGTTGATTTTATATGCCCCAGTACAAGAAAAACCGATAATGGCAGCAAGGTGACAATTTGCACCGCGTAATATGTTTCGATACTCCAGCGGATAGGAACATCGTTGAACATTCTTTGAACGATGGGGGGAATAAACCAGATAAGATATTGAGGACGGAAGAAAAGTACAAACGCGCCTGAAATAAGATATACCAGGTAAAATTCTGTTTTAACCCCATCGAAAGTTGCGTCGCCCGACTGGTTGCGGAAGAGCAGGCCGATTGTATCTATGGGGTGCTTCAGCATAAACAATATTACGTCGGAAGGTGTACCGCCCAAGGCATTGTAATTAAACAGGTTGTACGGGTTGGTTTTTGACTGCACAAGCGGAATAAGAAGTTTGAATATTAAAACGAAACCTGCCATTGAAGCCAGCATATATGCCAGGCCGGCGTACACCAATTTTTTCTCCTTCCAATGCCATATAATGGGTACAATGGGAATAAATACAAACCATAAAGGCATGTCTTCCCTCGAGAAAAGGGCAAGAATAAAAACAATAGCTGCGGCAATAAATCGCTTCGATTCGAAATACCAGAGAAAAACGGGAACAAAGCACGAACACATGGTAATGATATTACAATCTTCCTGGAAAGCTGAAAAACGCCCTTGTAATAAGAAGTAGTAAATAACTGCCCCTACGGCCAGCCAGCTATCTTTTGCTTTTAGTTCTATAAGCTTATAGGTGGCCCATGCGCCCCACAGTATAAATGCGTTTTGTAAAAAAAGTAATGTATAGGTACCTGTCAGCCAATTGAGAAGCCAGTAGAATGGAACCAGGTACATTAAGGTTAATGAAAAATGGTCCTGCAAAAAATTAATGTCGTTGTGGACAAAGACTTTATATAACGGGCAAGGAGTGATTCTGAAATGAGCATAATCCCAAAAGGCATACCCGTAAGGCCCATAGTCAAAATCGGTTGTGCGGAAAAAATAATGATTAGCGACTGACATTGTAATGTACAGTAAGCCAAAAAACAGCATTACAATATAAAAAGCCAGCTTATGTTTCGGTAGTGGTTTCATATCTATTTTTTATTTCCGGCCTCGGTTTTAATGGTGAACTTCTTTATTTCCAAATCATCGAACCAAACCGGTTTATCGCCATTATCCCAAACATATACTGTAAAGTCTTTATAATCTTCCGGAACGCTGCAATATATAACAAGCTGCTCCCATCCATTTGAGTCTTTTGCTGCAATACCCGATGATGGTAAGTAAAACCCTTTGCCTGTCGAGGCCAGTAACACTCCGTCTCCTTGTTTTTCAGAAAAACGCCAAACGCTTATGCAAAGCATATCGCCTGAAGTAACATTCATAGGATGGAAACTCATACCATAGGCTTTTTCTTTGGTAAGCTTTACAGAATATTTTCCCGAGTGCGCTCTTACCATGCTCATGGTTGAACTGTCATTATCCATCAGCTCATTGTCCGATGCTACCAGGTGTTTATAATCGCTGCTGATGGTTTCAGCATTGCAAGTAATACTGTCGTATTTAATTATTTTGTGCTGAGCGGTTGCTTTTTTCAATAGTATAAATGGCGGCTCGTTTGCAATAGTTTCCCACTGTTCATTAAATAAATACTTATTGCATAAACTGTCTTCATATTGGGCGGCACTAACCGCGTAAAAGTCATGCAAGGTGAAAACGGCAATGTATTCAGCGTCCTCTACATCAGGAAATTCATAGATATGGTCGCGTTGCGATAAATGCGGCAGTATAGATGCCGAGGCTGAAACAGGTGCATCGGCCGGAATAAGTTCAAGGGCGTGCTGTATAGACTTTGCATTGTATGGGGGATTGAAAAAGGTTTTATCAAAAACATCGCCTTTTACCGGGTTATACAGCATTTTGTGGTGTGCAGGATTATTCTCGTACCGGGTAACACCAAGGGCCAGTATGGGTAATAAAATGGCAAGAGAGTATTTTATTTTAGTTGATTTCATGTTGCCCAGGATAAGGAAAACCGATAGGGGGAGTATGGTAACAATCTGTACTGAATAATATGTTTCAATACTCCACCGCACAGGTGAATCGTTGAACATTTTCTGAGCTATAAGTGGAATGAACCAAATGAAATATTTGGGACGGAAGAAAAGAACAAATGCGCCTGACACCAACGAAACCCGATAAAATTCCATTTTAATTCCGTTAAAAGCTGCGTCGCCTGACTGGTTGCGGAAGAGCAGGCCAATGGTATCTATGGGGTGCTTCAGCATAAACAATACCACATCGGCAGGAGTATCGCCCATGGCATTGTAATTAAACAAATTGTAAGTGGTGCCACCCGATTCTATAAGCGGAATAAAAACCTTAAAAATTAATAGAAACGAAACTACAGAAGCCAGTGAATAGGCAAGGCCTGCATACACCAATTTCTTTTCTTTCCAATGCCATATAATAAGTACTATGGGAACAAAAGCAAGCCAGAGAGGCATATCTTCCCTGGAAAATAAAGCGAGAACAAAAACTATAGATGCCAGAATAAATTTTTTCGATTCGAAGTACCAGAGAAAAAGAGGTACCAGGGCGGAAGACATAATTATAATATTACAATCTTCCTGGAACGATGAATAACGCCCTTGCAGTACAAAATAATAAAGCACCGCACCCGCAGCCATCCATCCATCCTTAGCCTTCAGTTCTATAAGCTTATATGTTGCCCAGGCCCCAGTTAAAATGAACCCTGTTTGTATAAAAAGTAATGTATAGGTGCCGGTTAGCCAGTTTAAAAGCCAATAGAATGGAACCAGGAACATGAGGGTAATTGAAAAATGGTCCTGCAGGAAAGAAATATTATTGGGGACAAAAACCTTATACATAGGGCAGGGTGTGAGTCTGAAATGTGCATACTGCCAGAAGGCATAATTATAAGGGCCGTAATCGAAAGCAGTGGTGCGGAAAAAATAGTGGTTGGCTACCGACATGGTGCAATACAGCAAGCCAAAAAAAACCATTACAGCATAAAAAGCCAGTTTGTGCTTAGGCAGAGAACTTAGAAAACCGGCTGATTTCATATACCTATTTCAATAAGTACAAAAATAGGTATTTAAATATGCCCTATGGCATGAATTACTGTATTACCAGTTTCCCCTTTTTCAGCCCTCATCCCATCTAGTATTCACATCTTGTTTGATTGTATTTGTGTTCATGAGCCCTTCGGGGTTCCCAAAAGGGAGAAGCGTTTTAGGTCATCTTAAAGTAAATAATTGCTTTCCCACTACTTTTAATTTCTACCCAACAGGTGAAAAAGCAGGGAGATTTTCATTTAGGTAAAGTAACGCCCTCTCCGCATGGGGAGGGAAGGGGAAGGGCGGCAATTATTTCTCTACTACCAACTTCCCGCTTCCAATCAATTCTCCTTTCTCAGAAGTAACGCGGTACAAATACATTCCTGTTGGTTGGGTATGAACATCGACCTTAAAGTCGCCCCCTTGGGGGAGATTTAGAGGGGTAGAATACACCTGTTGACCTAAACTATTATATATAACAATCTTTCCAGTAAGATTCCTAATTCCTGATTGAAGATTGAAGATTCCGTTACTTGGGTTCGGCCATACTTTAACTGTTTCACTTCCTGTATTCAGTTCACTTACCGAGGTTGTAATGGCACTATCCTTATAACTAAAAATAACTCCCTCATTATCTATACCACCTTCATTTGTAACACCATATATCATCCCTCCCCACAAGGTTAAACCACAATAAACGGAATGAGATCCATCTGTTCCTGAGAAACTATATAGACATGAGTAATTAGTTCCATCAGTATCTACAGAAAATATATTACCATTAGTGCCGCCTTGAGACATTCCATACAATATTTTTCCTGAAAGTGCTAAAGAATTATAAGGGTTTTCACCGTTACAATAGGTACTGAAATCGTGAAGAAAATGATACCCTCCTCCATTAGTTTGTATAGCAAATAATGCACCGCTTCCGCCCGTTCCGCCGCCAAACGTTGTCATTCCAAATAAAGTAGTCCCTGAAAGAGCTAATTGACCTGTAGCGCCGCTTGCAGCCATTGCACCTGTATCGAGGAAATTATATATAGTATTAAATATGCTACCGCTTGTATCTATAGAAAATATTGTTCCTGAACTATATTTTCCTCCATTCGAAGTTGTTCCATAAAAAGTATTTCCTGAAAGGGTTAGCCCGCAACCATAAGGATATTCTCCAGTTATACTATTATTAAAATTGAACAGAACTTTATATCCTGCTCCATTAGTGTCTATTGAGAATATTACTCCGTCATTATTAGTTCCGCCATAGTACGTAGTTCCATATAACTTGTTTCCTGAAAGTACAAGTTTCCCTTCTGGAGCGTTTCCATTTGAACCGTTGAAATTGAACAGAACTTTATATCCCTTGCCATTAGTATCTATTGAGAATATTACTCCGTCATTGCTTGTTCCGCCACCAGCAATTCCGTATAATTTATTCTCAATAAGTGTTAATGAACTATAAACGGGTTGAGCCCCATCGGTGCCATTAAAACTATATAATAGTTGTTCACCACTTCCATTAGTATCTATAGAAAATATTGTTCCTATACTGTCTTTCCCTCCACCATTTGTCATCCCAAATAATTTATTCCCATTTATTACCATCGTACAACTTGGTCCCCAGCCATCTGTATTATTTAAAATAAAATCATGTAGTTTTTTATACTGAGCGCTACTTATTTCCGTTATTAAACAGAAAAGAATAATCAATCGAAAAAAAAACTTATTCATCAGGATATTAAATCTACTATAAATGTAAACAATTCTAATGAGATTTGATGTAGGCAATTATTGCGTTGATTTTTAAATAATATATCCTTAATAATTTCATAACATTATTATACTTGGCAAAGAGTATTCTTGTCATAAAATATTAATCTACTATTCCATGAGTATATCAGTTTCAAATTTAACTCCCACAGCTGATTTAGCGGCTACTGCGCCCTTAAATGCGACCGCGTATTCATATTCAAATGGTACGAATAATGATGGAGTGGGAGCATATTTACAAGGAGCTAATGGTGTTTCCCTGACAGTCGATGGCGTTTCAGTAGCGGTTGGAATGATTGTTTTAGTTATGGGAGAAACTGCCTTGAAAAATAATGGGCTTTATGTATGTACTCAAATAGCAGCAACGGGCATACCATGTATTCTCACACGACATGTAAACATGAATACATATACACAGTTTACTAATTCATTAGTGGCTGTCGGCAGTTCAGGCACGGCAAATAAAAATACTCTCTGGGTTTTTCAGAATGTATCAGGTTTTTCAGTCGGCGCATCAGGTGCTACCGGGTATGTGCAATTTTCAAGCCTTGGTGTAATTGGTATGAATAAGAATGTGCAGCCGCTTCCACTTACGGTTGGTTCAGGGTCTAACACAGTAGCCTGGGATACTAGTAAAGGATTAAATGCGTATGTTCAACTTAGTGCATCGAATTCAGGAAATAATATTTTAACTATTTCTAATCTTCCCACTGCGGGGAGCAATATTGGTGTTTATGGAACACTTGTTGTTCAGCAGCCCGCTACTGAATCTACTCCTCCGGCTGTCTTAGTGTTGCCAAGCGGAAACACTAATAGAGTAGTAGGTGGTGGTAGTGGAGCAGTATTGTTAAGTACAATCGCCAATTACTACGATATTATAACTTTCTATTACGATGGTTTGTCATCACCAACATTCTGGTGGACCTATGCACCTAATTTTAATTAATCATTTAAAATAAGAATAAAATGGGATCACCAGCTTTCTTTTCTAACCATTTACTGCCTCATACCGAGGCTTGGGTTGTACAGACAGAGATATTAAAAGTTTCAATATATAATACTCCCCTACCGAGTGGTCAATATGTAGGCTATATAAACGCTTTAATTGCCGGCTTAATAGCTGATGGTAACTGGCAGATACTTGACCGTATGTGGATATTTACAACAGAACAGCAACAACATGCATGGTTGACTATTGTAAACCCGACTGGGTTGAATAAGGCATGGCCTGGTTACATAACGGAAGTCAATATGTCTTCAAGGTGGTCTACATCGGGTTATAATACAGATGGTGGTGCATCCGAATATCTTGATACGGGTTATTCCCCCTCTAATAACGCAACACATTATGCAGGCAGCAATTGTTCCTTTGGGTTTTATTGCGCAACAAATAACACTCCTACCGGGCAATTAATGGGATGCTATGGCGGTGGCGGCAATTACGCTTTAATATTGCCTGTGAGCAGTACTGGTCATAGCGTGTGGGCAGCAAATGACAGCACACAATCTACAGGCACGAATTCTTACAGCAGTTCCATTGGTTTATGGGCTGCGGGACGAAATTCTTCAAATACACATGCCCAAAAATGGTTAAATGGAGCTAGTCCTCCGGAAATCGGAGGGTACCCTTTAAACGGTGTTCCTACTGAGACAATGTATATTGGGACATTAAATAATAGTGGCTCACCGCTCGGTGGAGCCAACGTGACCATAGCTATGGCATTTACTGGTAGCGGTTCAATTAATCAGCTTAATTTATATTCACGTATAAATACATTTTTAATGGAAATTTAAAAAATAAGGGCTAAGTATCGTTCTCTTTTCTTACTCCCTGTACCTTAACCCTTACCCCCGTAAGCGCTAATCTGTGATTAGGGCTTACATAGTTTGATTTAATTTGCAATTAAATACGCTGGTCAGGTTTTATATTTTCAGACACCATTCACAATTAGTTCTTTTTGGTAATCGCAGATTACTTGTTACCTAAGCACTAATCACAGATTAGCGCTTACGTTCAGAAGCGAGGTTGTTGAAAAGAACAGCACTTTTCTCTTTCAAATCATTCAGGGTTCACTGAACTTTGTATTAGTTCTTTGAAATGGTAAATTAGTCGTAAGTCGATAGTCATAAGTCATTAGTGAGGGATATCCCGTAAGGAGGGGGTGGGTGAAAAAGCTTGTTTTTGCCATTTTTTGCCATTTTTTGCCAAATGTTAAAATGGTAGTCAGGTAGAGTGTTTAGGTAGGTTAAGTTGCTGATTATCATATTCCCCAATGCGAATATTTCACTAAACTTTTCGTGAAATTGGGAACGTGCTAATAATCAATAATTTGCAAAAAGTGACTGCACAAAAAGTGCCCGCCCGGATGACATGGTCGGACAGGCAGTTATATGCAGTTATGTGCAGAAAAATTGCACTATTGTACGAATGTAATTTAGGCTTACTTTACTTCCCAACTTTGTACTAAATCCCAGTTTGAACGAATGGCAATAGATTGAGGGTAATAATAAACTTTTTCAGGCTGTACCGATTTTAAGAAATCACCTGCGTCCCACACGCCATTATTGTTGGCATCGTTAATTAAACGTACACGGTATGTGCCGGGTTGCAGTGCATCAAAAAAAATAGTTTGGCTGCCCGAGATGCGGTAATATTTGCAAACCGCATTTTTATCGTTCAATAATTCCAAAATAAAATTCCCCTGCATAGAAAGTACAACTGAAAGTTTCAATGAACCAAAATAGGAAGGTTCAAGTACGCCGAATTTATATTTAATGGTATCGTTGGTTGAACCGAACATATCGGTAAACGCTCCGGGAAGTATAATGAGTTTATAGGTAGAATCACTCAACAGGGTTTTTGCCGGGTTAATGGCAAGATTAAGAGGTAACCCGCCGGTATCGGCTTTGAATTTTACCGAATCGGAGTTGAGTGTAAAAAGTATTTTGTTAAGGTTATACTTTAATACAGGTTCTGCAAAACTGAAAACAACAGGTTGGTGATAATCGAACCCGCCATGTATGTTCGTGGTTATTTTCAGCCTGGTTGGTTTCGGTTTTTTAACGTGCCTGGCAATATTGTTGTTGGGAAATGAATGCACAAAACCTGTATCGAGAACTTTGTTATTTGCAGATACAACAAACCTCAGCGAATCAATAAATGGCGTATTAAACCAGTAAAATGCAGTGTCGCCTGTGGAAGAATAGTTAAAGTAAGTGTATGTAGGTTTTAAAGAGTCGGCCATGTTTAACCGTTTAACAGAAATATTAGTGGCGGGTTTATTAAATACCAGCATTATGGCTCCCCTGTCCACAGCTTTTGAGCTAAGGAGCTTTAACCTGGGCTCCACTTCATAAAAAATATTCAGGTTGGCGGTATCACGTCCATCAATCTCTGTAAGCTTCGACTTAAATGCTATTCCTTCCACATACGGGTGATACAGGTAATCGCTCTGTACATTTGAAATGCCTATGAGCCTGTATTCTCCGCCTGCAATATTTTCTATCCGGTAATTACCCTGGTCATCGGTAAGCCCTATGTAAGTGGGAAGTTTTTTAAACGGCGCTGAATCGCTTTCATCGGAATAAAGCATAACATATGCATTCTTTACCGGGTCGTGCGTAAATGCATCTTGCATGTTACCTGTTATAGAAAGCGAGTCGATATGGTCGCCGGTTGATACTATGTATTGGAAGTTCTTTAATTGATTGCCCTCGTTATTATCTATTATTGAATTACCGAAATTGAATGTATAGGTAGAATTCTTTTTCAGGGTATCTTTAATAGTTAATTGCAGCACCTTGCCATTCAGAAATGGCACCGGAGGATATTTTAAAGGAGGCGATACAATCAGTTGCTTATCCAAAGACTTAAGCTGAATGTATTCGTCAAAAGTTATTTTTATTTTGTGGCCGGTGAAATGTGTGCTTTTATTATCGGGCAAATATTCAACAACCTTTGGTGGTGTTACGTCTTTAGGCCCGCCGGTAGGTGGTATAATTACAGCACAACCACTGAAAAGGAACAGGGCAACGCAGTAGTAGGTGAACTTGTGAATAAGCCTGCTTCGCATGAAATCAGGCATTGATTATATTTTCAATTACTTTCACTATTTCTTCCAGGTAGCGCTCGTCTGTCTCATCGAAATGCGCTAAATGCTCGCTGTCAACATCGAGCACCATAACAACTTCGCCTTTCTTATTAAATATGGGTAATACTATTTCCGATTTGGTCAGGCTGCTGCATGCAATATGCCCTTCAAACCTGTCGACATCATCTACAATCACAGTTCTTTTTTCTTTCCAGCAATGCCCGCAAACCCCTTTGCCAAATGCAATACGGGTGCATGCAACAGTGCCTTGGAATGGCCCGAGAACCAGTTCATTATTTTTAACATGGTACAAACCCACCCAAAAAAAGTCCATGCCATATTTAATGGCCGACATTATGTTGCCCAATGCGGCAAATGTATCTGTCTCTCCTTCTACCTATGCTTTATACTCATCTTGACAGTATTCAGAAAGCAATTAAAAATAAAGATGTTCATGATTTTACCGAAAAGTTCTATTCCTTGACTTCGGCATGTAACAACTGCCATAAGAATACCCACTTCGATTTCAACAAGATTCAAACC
>Ga0206855_10009_pt2 | contig 48983 bp, 52 predicted proteins | sample Alteio_BWOrgCont_51_FD_152637 | JGI IMG/M metagenome (GOLD analysis project Ga0206855, IMG submission 152637) | Enriched cells from forest soil in Barre Woods Harvard Forest LTER site, Petersham, Massachusetts, United States -... | ecosystem: Environmental > Terrestrial > Soil > Temperate forest >...
CCAGGGCGATGGTCCCGCTGTTGATGTTGGTGGGGCCGCTATAAGTATTTGTGTTGCTGAGAGTCAGAACTCCCGTTCCCGATTGTGACAGCGATCCCGTGCCGGACATTAATCCCGCGTAAACGCCGGAGGTATTTTGGTTAAAAACCACGTTAGCGTTGTTGATGATATTGCCTTGAAGGGAAGAGGTGTTGCCCGCCAAAGTTCCGGCGTTCACCGATGTGCCGCCCGTATAAGTATTGTTGCCCGACAGGTTCAGGGTGCCCGAGCCGTCCTTGGTCAATCCGCCCGAACCCAAAATCACTCCGGATAAATCCGTGCTGTCGTTATTTCCGCCCGTGGTCAAAGTTCCGGTGGCGATGGAGACCGATCCGGCCCCGTCCAGCGATCCCACCGTATTATTCGTGTTGGTATTCGCCAGCAGGGTGGTGCCCGATGAAAGGCTCACGCCGTTGCCGGCCAAAACCACTCCGGCGTCCAGCAGTAAATTTCCGCCCTGCACCGCTATCAAACCCGTCCCCAGGGCGCTGTCGTCTGCCGCCACCACCGTTCCGGCGTTAATCGTGGTCCCGCCCTGATAGGTGTTGTCGCCCGAAATCGTCACCACGCCCGCGCCCACGCTGTCCACCACTTCCAGACCGCCCGTTCCGCTGATCGTTCCGGACAGGGTCGATATATCTCCATTCGTGTCATAAGTATCCACGCCGTTCAAAACAATACCGTTGCCGATCGTCAGGTTCGCCAGTCCGGCTTGCAAAGTCGTGCCGTTGGCCATCGTCAGGGCGCCCGAGCCCAAGGCGCTGTTGTTTCCTATATTTAACGTTCCGCTGTTCAGCGCGGTGCCGCCGCTGTAGCTGTTGGTTCCCGAAAGGGTCAGGGTTTTCGATCCCATATCCACCGCCACCGTGCCGGTGCCGATGGTGTTGGTGATATTGCCGCTGTAATTGATATTCGCCGTCTGGGCGAAATCCACAGTTCCATTCTGGATGTCGGTGTCGCCGCTATACATGGTGGAACCCGTCAGGGCCAAAGTTCCCGCGCCCTGCTTGGTCAGGCTTCCCGACCCGCTCAGAGTTCCCGACAATTGGGTCCTGGTGTTCTGCACGTTAATGGCGCCAGAGGCGTTCAGGTTCACATTCTGGGTCAGCGTCATATCGGCGGTCGTTAGTAACGCGCCGCCGTTAAAATTGAGGTTCGCGCTGTTGCCCAAATTAGACGCGCTGCTGACGGCGAGAACGCCGCTGTTGAGGGTAGTATCGCCCGTGTAGGTATTGGTACCCGCCAGGGTCAGTGTATTGGCGCCCATATCGACAGCCACACCGCCAATGCCCGTAATATTGTTCGCGTCATCAATATCCGCGGACTGGGCAAAATCCAGGACCGCACTATTCTGCAAATCGGTGCTGCCGTTGAACATGTTGGAACCCGCAAGCGACAAAATCCCCCCGTTCACGGTCAAGCCGGTCACTCCGCCGATATTCCCCGTGAGGCTAAGCGTTCCCGTGGTGATGTCCAACACAGCCGCTCCGACGATCGTGTTCGCCAAGGCGATGCCGTCGGCGGTCGTCTGTAGTGCGCCGCCGCCGAAATCAAGGGTGCTGGCGCCCGGCAGGTTGGCGGCGCTGCTGATACTCAGGGTGCCGCCATCGAGGTCAGTTGAGCCGTTGTAAGTGTTGGTCCCGGACAGGGTCAGGGTGTTGCTGCCGTTTATTTCCAGCGAGCCGGTGCCGCTGATGTTGCCCGCGTAAACCACATTGGCGGTCGGCGACAGTTCCAAAGTGTTCCCGTAGATCACGGTGTCGCCGGTGTAAAGACCCGCGCCGGTGATGTTTAACGTTCCCGCGCCCTGCGTCGTCAAGGTGCCCGTGCCCGCGAATCCTCCCGACAAAGTGGTGGTCCCGGTGGTGACATCAAAGGTGCCGCCGCCCGCGCCCAGGTTGACCGCGTTGCTCAAAGTAAAACCGGCGGTGGTCTGCAGGATGCCCCCGTTCAGGGTGAGGGTGCCGGTTCCTATTTGATTGCCCGCGCTGATTTGCAGGGTGGAACCACTGCCCACATTAGTGCCGCCCGTATAAGTGTTGTTGCCCGACAGGGTCAGGGTGCCCGTGCCCGACGCGTCGAGAGCCAGATTGCCGGTCAGGGTTCCCGCGTAAGTATCGCTTCCCGTGTTCGCCACCGTCAAAGTTCCCGCGGTGCCGGAAGAATTGGTAATCACGCCCGAACCCGTGATGGAACTGATCGATTGGCTGAAACCGCTTAAGTCCAGTGTGCCGCTGTCGGCCAGAGTGGTAGAGGTCGGCAAAGCGTTGTTGATTCCCAGGGCGATGGTCCCGGAACTGATCGTGGTCGCGCCGGCATAAGTATTGGCGCCGTCGAGGGTCAGGGTTCCCGGTCCCGACTGAACCAGCGATCCAAAGTCGGAAATAATTCCCGTATACGCGAAAGTATCGGCGGTACTTTGATCAAAAACCACCGTTGAAGTGAACCCAGCGTTCATATTCTCCTGAATGTTCCCGTTCAAGGTATTGGTGTTGCCTACCAATGTTGTGCCGGAAAGTTCTATCGCGTTTACAAAATCATTCTGCGTCCCGGTAAAGGTCACCGTATCGCCGGGGGCCAAGATGATCAGCGTGCCATCGTTGATAAAACTTTCGGCATAAGTCGTCAAGCTGGAGTTGGGCTCCAAGATCAGACTGGCCCCCGGAAAAATTTCCGTTTCGCCCGAAAAAGTATTTTGCCCGAACAAGATGTACCCAGGACCGCTAGTATTTTCAATGGAGAGGCTCCCTGTGCCCGTGAGCGGGCCAATCGTTTGTTCGGTGTTGGAGCCCAATACCAAAGTTCCGTTGGACCCGATGTTGATCGTCAAGCCAATATCTTCAATATCCCCATACAAGCCCAACGTGGTATTCGCGGTGTTGCCAATCGTTAGGACCGATCCGGACTCACCCTCAAGAGTTCCGTTGAAATTAACGGTGGTGGCGACCATTTCCAGATCCAAATTGCCCCGCTGGAGAACGATCCCTTCCGTATTAGTGGGAAACATCGGAGTGAAATTCATCTGTCCCGTCATGGTCAGCGTATTTCCTCCGGTGACCTCCAGTGTGCCCGAATCCAAAAGAGTTCCGGCGTAAGTGCCGTTCGAAGTCTGGTTAAAAACCAGCTCGCCATTGTTCGTGATGTTACCCTGCAAGGAACCGATTGAACCGGCGTAGCCTTCCAAAGTACTGGAAGCGGCGATGGTCGTTCCGCCCGTATAGCTGTTCGCGCCTTCCAAGGTCAGCGTATTGCTTCCGCTCACCAGAAGGCTTCCCCCGCCCGAAATGTTTCCGGCATAAGTGAGGTCGGCGGTGGGGGACAAATTCAAAGAGCTTCCCGTGCCGATGAAAGTGTTGCCCGTGTAAGTATTCACCCCGGTCAGGGTCAGGGTGCCCGTGCCCGCCGTGTTTAAATTGCCCGATCCGCTGATGAGTCCGGACAAAGTGGCGGTCCCGGTGGTCACATCAAAGGTGCCGCCGCCCGAAAGCAAATTCACGTTTTGCGCGAGCGTGGCGGTGGCGGTGGTCTGCAGGGTGCCGCCGTTCAGGGTGAGGGTGCCGGTTCCCAATTTATTGCCCGCGCTGATGCTCAACGTGCCGCTGTTCAGGCTGGTGCCGCCGCTGTAGGTGTTGGTGCCGGACAGGGTTACGGTGCCCGTGCCCGAGTTGGTTAAGGTTCCGGTGCCCGAAAGATTGCCCGCGTAGGTGCCCGCGGTTGTCTGGTCAAATATCACCGAACTGTTGTCCGTGATATTACCCTGAAGGCTGGTGGTGTTGCCCAGCAGGGTGCCGTTGGTGACCACGGTTCCCCCGATATAGGTATTGCTTCCGGTTAAGACCACCTCATTTCCGCCGTTAATGTTCAGACCGCCCACGCCGGAAATGAGGCCCGTATAAAGCATGGTGGCGCTGGCGGGCGCCAAACTCAAAGACGCCCCCGCGCTGATATAGGTGGAAAGGATGGAGTAAATCGACCCGGTCAGGGTTAAGGTATGGGTCCCCGCCACGGACAAGCTGCCCGTGCCCGAAATATTTCCACCATAAGTTTCATTGGCGGTAGGGGAGAAAGTCAAAGTGCTATCGCTGCCGACCGACGCGGCGCCGGTAAAGGTGTTGATGCCGGTCAGGGTCAGGTTGGTGTTGTCCATCACCAGTAAACCGCCGGAGCCGGAAATAACACCCGCATAAGTGTTGCTGGCGGATATCTGTAAACTGCTTCCCGAGGTGATAGTGGTATTACCCGTGTAGGTGTTGGTGCCGGCCAGATTCAGGATTCCCGCGCCCGCCACGGTCAGCGTACCCGATCCTGAAATAACCCCCGACAAAGTGGTTATCTCGTCGGAATTGGTTACGGACAAGGTGCCCCCGCCGGTTCCCAGGCTGATGTTCTGGCCGAGCGTGATGGCGAGCGTGGAAGTGTCTTGCAAAGTTCCGTTGTTGAACGTAAGCGTTCCCGAGCCCAACTGATTGGCGTTGCTGATACTCAGCGTGCCGTTGGTGCCGTTCCCAATGTTGGTTCCCCCCGAGTAGTTATTGTTGAGGGACGAGTTGTTGAGGGTCAGGGTGCCCGCGCCTGCCACACTTAAAGCGCCCGTTCCGGTGATCTGTCCGGTGATGGCGCTGTTGCCCGAGGCCGTCACGTTCATCCCGCCTCCCGCCAAAACCTGGCTGGCGCTCACCACACTGCCCGACCCCAGGCTCAGGTTCAGGCCATTGGCGGTATTCGAGCCCGACCAGGTGCTGTTGGCGCCGAGGATGACGTTTCCGGCGATGATCAGGTTGGACGTGTTCAAGGTTCCGCCGCCGCTGAAGTTAAAGACCGTATAGCCGGTACCAGCGATAGTCAGGGGGTCCAGGGGCGCCGACAGGGTCAGGCCAACACCCGTGTTCTTGACGACGGCGTCATAACTGCCGGAGAGGGTAATGGTTTGGTTGCTGTTGAAGGGCGGGTTCTCGAAATCAATGGTGTTATTGACGGCGGGACTATCCGCGTTGATATCGGCAAAGGCCGCGCCCAGGCTGTTGGCGCTGCTATCGCCCGCGGTGCTGGACACGTCGTAGGTTTGCGCCTGGGCCGGAATTTGAGAAAGCCAGAAAAGGCAAAAAGCCAGGGGAATAAAAAACAGTTGGGCGCGGCGTAATAGAACCAGATTCACTTTTTCCTCTTTCACGCTGACGAATGATTTAATTAGATGGAGGGCAATAAATAGGTGGGCGTGGGGTTAAAAAGCTTTAACCGGCGAAATAGGGGAGAAGAAACCGGTGAATCAACTAATTGCCTAGTACTTTATGGGAAATAGGGGGCAGGTCAACCCTTAAAAACCAATTAAATCCGTGAAGCCATGTCCGGGTTTCTCTCGGCCGACCGGTGAAAATAAAAATTGAAAATATTGGCTTTAATACCATAATGGTAGCATTATGGTATTTTTCAGGAGGGTCTTATGCCGACGTTAGTCATTAAAGATGTACCGGTGGAGCTGCACCGCCGTTTAAAAGAAGAAGCCCAAAAGGCCCACCGCTCCATGAATGGCGAGGCGATCTATCTTTTGGAAGCGGGTTTAAGCGAAGAACCCGGTGTTTCGGCCGCTCACGAACTGCCGGCGCCCTATCAGGGCAAGAAACCGCTGACGGACAAGCTGATTCATCAATGGAAGCGGCCCGCGGGTTTATTGGTGATTGACCCGGAAAACAAACCCCGCTTTGGCTGGACCGCGTTGTTTAAAAAAATGGCCCAAAGGGGAGACGATAAGTTGCTGGATAACGGCGGTCCCGAAACCATTTGGTCCCGTGAGGAATGGGAATGGTAGTTCATCGCTTTGAAGTCCATTTAGTCCGGCTGGACCCGACCGAAGCCAGTGAAATCAGAAAAACCAGACCCTGTTTGATCATTTCACCGGATGAAATGAACAGCCGTATTCGCACGGTGGTGGTGGCTCCCATGACCACCCATACCAACCATTATCCCACCCGCATACCCGTTGAGTTTCAGGGAAAACAAGGTCAGATTGTTTTGGATCAGATCCGAACGGTAGACAAAACCCGCCTGACCAAGCGGTTGGGAAAAATAAATGATATGACCGCGCAAAAAGTTTTGAATTTGTTGGCCGAGATGTTCGCGCCCTAAATACAATTTTTAAAAATAAGCCGCCAGAACTAAAAAATAATTACCCGTAAATTTCCCGGCGGTTGCCGATTTTGACGGCCATCACGGACTTTTCGGCGTCATCCATGGCATGGATGACGCGCCAACCGCCCTGGCGGATGCGACAGCGCTCGCCGCCCTCCATTTTTTCACAACCACGGGGTCTGGGCTGCTGCTGGAGATTTTTGATTTTATCCACGATCCTGGCTATGCCGCGGGCGGGGATGGAGCGAAGTTCTTTCTCCGCGTTTTTTTTCAGCGAAACTTTATAAGAGGCCGTCACGCTTCATGTCTTTCAAGACGTTTTACAAACTACGGGCCGGTTCTTTGGCTCTTTTTTCAAAAGCTTCAAAGTCCACTGCGTCTTCCCGTTTTGCTTTGGCTTTCTTGCCGCGAGCGTGTTTTATTCCTTTGTGTAGGTTTGATTTGAAAGCGTTTAGTTTTTTGGTTTTCTTTTTGTTCAAAAGTTTGAATAAATCAGGCCGTTTACGCTTGATGTTTTCAAGATGTTCTTTTTCAGAAATGAAAAGATCGTTCAGTTTCTTGGTTTTCTTTTTCTCGTTCATTTTTTCTTTTTAAAAAATGGAAATGGGTAAGGCGCGGCAGTTAGCGAGTGGCCGCGTGGGGGCGTTTCTTCTTAGCCAAATAATGCTGATCCAATCCTTGGCGGAGGAAACCTTTAATGACCGCCTGTCGGCTCACATTCATTTCACGGACCAGGCTGTCCAATTCCCGCAGCATGTTTTCGGCGAAATCCACATTGACCCGGCGGATGGCTGGCATCATTTTGCCACGGTTCGTGAAATGTTTGGTGACATCCCCGCCCTTATCGGCCATTTGAGCTATTTGTTCCACTGTTAGAACCTTTTTTGCCTTATGAATGGTTTTCATATAACTTCCTCTCTTCCTTAGTGGATTTCCAGAGAGTCACCAGATGAAGGTACTCTCCGTCTCTGTCTGTTCTTTCTTCGTAGCATAACTCTTATACCATTTCTTTTTGGTGACGCAAAACGAGGTGGCCGCAAATTGCGGCCACCTCAATTTTTAGGTTATCGTGTTTTGTAAACCGCTTTGGGTTCTTCTAAAAAACCAATCTTGCGTTTAGGCTTTTCGGGCGTTTTCATCAGTTCTCGAATGGCGTCGAACACCGCTTGGATTTTGGTGTCTTGGGCGCCGACCCGCTTTTCCAAAGCTTCCAGTTTTCGTGCTAGGTCTTTGTGTGTGGCCAAAACCTGGCGGAGGCGTACAAAGGCGCGAATGATCTCAATGTTGACCAATATGGCTCTCTCGCTGTTTAAGACTGTGGAAAGCATGGCAACACCTTGTTCGGTGAATGCGGACGATAAATATTTGGAGTGTTTGCCATGACCTAATCTTAAGGTCGCAGTTTGCGACCTTAAGATTTCAGCTTCTTCTTTAGTAATCTGAAACATGAAGTCGGTTGGAAATCTTTTGATATTTCTTTTGACCTGCTCTTTTAGCCTTTTAGTGGGAATTCCATACATTTCGGCCAAATCTGTGTCTAGCATTACTTTCATACCGCGAATGATGAATATCTTTCGCTCGACAGAGATATTGGGGATTAATTCGCTCATAGGTTCTCCTAGTTTCAAACTTGAGGTCGCAAATTGCGACCTCAAAGATGTCCGGGTTATTTTAAATTAAAGAACGAATAATTTATTCGTCTTTTTGATATCACGAATTGTGATATCGAACTTAAAATTCCAATTTGGAATCTTAAGTTTTCATTATCCCCCTAGCACAACCTTCCTCAATTTCGGACGGAAGGTGGGGGTCGTGTTTGAGTTTTTGGCGATCACGGCTTTGGTCCAATCCGCGTCGGAGGCCACAAACAGGGTGACCGGCAATGAGGCCAAGCCTTTTTCCAAATCCTTCTTTTCCTGCTGATCGCCGGTGATCTTTTCGACGCTCCACAGGTGGTCGCCTAATTGCAGGCCTGCTTTCACCTGTTGCGAAGCCTCAGGCTGATTTACCCCCGAATGGGGGGCGACGAGGCTGGGTTGTGCCGTTTCCATAGGAGAAACGGCAATCGCAGCCGGGCTGTTGGCCCAGAGAAGCGTGACGACGCGGTCGTTGTTGAACTGGATGCCCTGGTCGGTATAGGGCATGCCTGCGGGTTGGGCGTCGTGGCCCAGGCGGGAGTGGCGGATAAAATATTCCAGGGTTGAGACCAGATTTTCCAAATCGTCCGCCGAGGCGCATTGGATGGTCAGTGGATATTTAGCGCCCTTCGCCACCACCGTACATTGGTACTGAATATCCGGTTGAGCCCCCGGCTTGGAAAAATGATCGGTCTCGTTAATGTGGATGTACAACACGTCTTCCAAAAAGATATTCATGGTGCCTGAACTGCTCCCGAAAACGCCGAAGAGGTCCGTGCTTTTGTAAGCGATGATGAAATTAGTGTTACTAGGGGTGACGGACAGGATTTTTTGTTTTTCGCCGCCGATCATCATGGTGTATTTATCCGCGTCGGTTAAATCCTGCAGGCGGCTGACGGCCAGATCGGCGGGCATGCCCTCGTCGGGCTGAAACACATAGTCTTTGATGGTGGAGTTTTGCGCAATGGCGGCGATTTCCAGTTCCAGTATTTTGGGGTCGTATAGGGTTTTGGTGGAGGATGGGCTGGGGATAAAGGAGACGGCGGGTTGATAAATAACTTTTGGGACGGAAGACTGTTGAGTCCCCGTATCCTTTACAAAAATTTTATGAGACGGGGACGAAATCCCCGCAGGGGATGGCGAGATATCAGAGGGCGTCGGAATTGGCGTGGGGGCTTCCTCCGAAGCGAAATGAGGAAAATGAATTTTAGACCAAACCATTTCCACCGGGCGAATGACCCCATAGTGAAAGGCCTCCCAGGTAAACCAAATTACCGCGATCAAAACCACCAGGGTAAATATGGCCTTGGCGTACTTATAGAGACCTAAATCTTTAAGGGCTTCGATGACCATCTTTAAGGCCCAATGCAAAAGCTTGAGGAAGGGTTTGAAGAGCTTCAGGAGCATTTTGGCCAAATGGCCCAACCCCTCGCCCAATTTATGAATGGCCAGAAGACCCCATTCACCGCCGGTCAAGGATTTGCCCTTTTTACGTTTGGCCTTGAGCTGTTTGAAGATGTTGATATCCGCCAGCCAGTCCAAAAGGACCGTCTCGGACAAAAGTTCATCGCTGGATGAGGATTTTGAGGTTTTGGACGGGGAAAGGGACGCGGCTATCTTCACGATATAGTTTTTTAACTTCTCCCGCGCGGTGGTTTCTTTACCCTGGGCCTTTTCCGCTTTGGCCTCCTGGGCTAGTTTGATCAGTTTGTCGTGGTCTAAATCCGATATAGAGACTTTCTGAGACCCCGGAGAGGTCGAAGTCCCCGACCTGTCCCCGACAGCATTTGCGGTAGGGGATGACTCTTTAGGGGATGGTTCAATAGGTGTTTTTAAGGGTTTGGCCTTCGGGTTGAATTCCGAGGCGGGTTTGCCATTAACCACCCATATCACGAGGTTTTTGATCTTTTTGGTAGCCAGTCGGCGGGCCAGGGTGACGTCCAGGGCCTCATGGAGAGCCCCAGAAAGGTTGTCCACCCTATCCTTAAGGCCGGCTAGAGCCATGGCGCTATTGAGGGATAAGATAAACGGTGGATCAGCTTTTTCAGCTTGGCGTACCTTATCGATGGCCGCTTGGTCAAAGCAGGCTTTGACAGCCAGAAGATTAATGATCTGGCTTTTGCTCAAGTTGTAGGCTTTTTTAAGTTCAGCACCTCTTTCGGCGCGGGTTTGACTCTTTAGGTTTTCGATCTGATCAAGCCAAACTAAGGATTCAGGTATTAAATTACCCATAAAAGACTCCTGATAATAGAAATCTCAACCACAACCAATAGGAAAATCAAATCAGACCAATAGGTAGCTGATTTAGACCAATAAGAAATCGGGTAAGACCAATAGGCGATTATTTCTGACCAATAGAAAATCCGATTAGGGACCAATAGGTGACCAATAGGAATTTTGACATTGACCAATAGGAAACTCGACATAATCGTTCCCCGAAATCGGGAAAAGTTTAAAATCAGGGTGAGCTTTGTGTCAAGGGGTCACCTGCACCGAGCTAACAAGGCGAGGTGCGTGATTTGGTTGAGTGCCGCCCCTCTGTTTTAAAATTTGATAAGGAGGGCGGTACTACCCCGCGTCATTCGCTTGCGAATTGCGGGGTGCCAGCTCATCCCCGACAGGGGATGGCCCAGTTTTATTGCCATTGGTACAAGAGGATATTTTCCTTACAAAATAAGGATTTTGGATTATGGAGCAAGGTAGAATTATCGGGTTTAAACCCATCTCATTTGGGCGCGGAGGTTACCCATGCGATTTGAGAAAACCTACGACGGGGTCAAAACGGTGCTGGAAGGGCAGGAACTGCAAAACATGCTGACGCAGTTTTCAGGCTATAACCTTAAAGCCGTCAAGAGGCGTTTTGAAACGGACGATTTGACGCTGGCCATGAAAATGACCTGCTTCAAGGTTTACGCCGATTTATACCCCGACTTTAAGATCGACCGGGACAAAATCAACAACAAGCAGGGCGCGGATAACCAGAAAGCCGACCTGCTTTACCGGGTGGTGCTTTATTTGACGGTGAAGTGTCTTTATCCCGTCGTCAAGCCCGAGGTCTTTTTTGACGGACAACCTTCCCTGGATGGGGAAGCGGTTTGGACCGGCCCCGGCGGTTATTTCAAAAGTCTTTCCCAAACCACCACTTTAGAAAAACTTTTAAGCTCCGCTTTGAAGCAATTGGAAACCCTGAATTAGCCCATTTGAGCGTATTTGTTTCAAAGGGACCGCCGCTTTTCTTAGGAATTAAGGGTTTTGGGCCAAGGGGCAGGGTAGAATTGTGCAGGTTTTAGAGGCGTGTATATAGAAAGACTCCCGTGGATAACAAGACGACCGTCAGCCAACTTAAACAAATTATCCAAAAGTTTTGTGAAGTTCGGGATTGGGACCAGTATCACGGCCCTAAAGACTTAACTATCGGTATCGTTACTGAAGCCGCTGAACTTCTCGACCATTTCCGATTCAAAACTGAGGCTGAAGCCCGCGAATACATGGCCAATCCCAAGAAACGCTTAGAAGTTGAGCATGAAGTTGCGGATACGCTATTTATGCTTCTTCGCTTTGCCCAGATGTACAAAATTGATTTAAGCAAAGCCCTAACCCGCAAAATGACTATAAACAATAAAAAGTATCCGGTGCACAAATCGAAGGGCAGCAATAAGAAGTATACGGATTTATAAACGTAAAGGTAATCTCCAATGAATAAGAATAAGCTTGATGAAAAAATTATAAGTAAATCAATCGAAGTTGCCCGACGTAATTGGAAGTGCTGGTCTGAGGTTTATGAACATAACCTGAATAAAAATAAAAACCCGTTGTTAATGGACAAAGATTTATTTAACGCATTTTGTCATGAATACAGTGTTGGGCGAACTATCCGAAAAAATACTCGCGAGGATTTACGTAAGAAACTTATTAAACTAAAAGATCTCGGGGAGGTTCTCAAAGACAGTACCGGTGGTCGATTGGATAAATTGGAAAGTGAATTGAGACCAGATTTTGGTACCCGTGAAGGTAAATCGAAACTCATTTCTTTTGTTTCGAAAGTAGCCGCTTTTTTAAGTCCTGAAAATTTTATTGCTTATGATCAGTACGCGAAAAAAGGTGTTAGAAACTTGCTGGGGAGAAGGAAGATGAATAATTACGCCACTTATTTAGAGGCGGTAAAAGAGATTATGTTGAACAAACATGATGCGTTTACAAGACAGGTAAAAAAAGCTAAGGGCCCTCGATTTGAAACAGATCGGAAGTTTCTTATGCGTGTTTTGGATGTTTACTTAATGAAGGTTGGGGACCGAAAAATGAATATTAACAATTAAATATTGATGGATTTTTGAATGATTATTTACCAAAACACAAAATCTGGTTTTATAGACGACGTTGATAACAACGTTCTTCAGCCAAGCTTGGAAAATGCCTTTAAAGCAAAGACGGGTTCTATACCTGCTGATCGTTCAGTTTGGGCTTCAGAATATGCGCAGTTTTCGGGTGTTTTGCGTAAGGCTGAAGTGTCCGATGACATTCAAGTAGCCATTGAATATCACGTCTCTTCCATTGGTCGTAACCGTATTGATGTTCTTTTAGCAGGCAGTGATGGCAAAAATGACAACGGGTTAATTATCGAACTCAAAGCTTGGGACAAAGCGGATTCCACAGAAATCGAAAACATGGTTTTCGCTCCGGTGGGTGGCGGAAAAATAAAACAGCATCCTAGTTTGCAGGCTCGGCAATACAAGGGCATGATTATGCGGTTCAATCAAGACATTTTGGAAAAGGGTGTTCAAATGCACCCTTCGGCCTATCTCTTCAATCTTCGTCGTCGCACGCCCGAACCATTAGAAGATAAGCGTTATGAAAATCTTTTGGCCGAATCGCGACTTTTTCTCGCGGACGATGTGTCGATGCTTCGGCATTACTTTGAAGAATTGATCCCTAAAAAGGCCACTAACGATGTGTTGTTTCTTTTAGATCAAGGCCGTTGGAGACCAGCGGATGAATTGATTTCCCGTGTAGAAAGCATGTTGGAAGGGAATGAAGAGTTTCAACTGATCGATGAACAAGACGAAGCTTTTCGGATTATTCGTCATCAGGTTCTTAACGACGTAGACCGTACCCATCGACATGTGTTTGTGGTTGAGGGTGGCCCAGGTACAGGTAAATCAGTTGTCGCCGTTCGTTTGCTGGCTGAGGTGCTTAAGAAAAAGCGCATGGCCTTTTTTGTTGCGCCCAATAAAGCTTTTCGGGATGCCCTGGTTGATAGCTTATCGAAAGGGGATAGACGCTATCGCGAAGACGGCGAGGCGCTTTTTAAATCCTCCTGGAGTTTTCACCAATCCGATTACCGTAAAGATGAACGTAATGAAATCTTGATTGTCGATGAAGCCCATCGTTTAAAGGATAAAGCCTACCAATACAAAGGCAAAAGCATGGTTGAAGACATGGTACGAAGCGCCCGCATTAGTGTTTTCTTTATAGATGAATCGCAAAGGGTCAGTTGGTTAGACACAGGTTCGATTTCAGCTATCAAAGACGCCGCTAAAAAGTTTAAAGCGGAATTTCACGAACCAATGCAGTTAAAAGCCCAATTCCGTTGTAATGGTTCAACGGGTTATCTCAATTGGCTAGACGATGTTTTACAAATAAGACCTACGGGAAACTTTGAAAACTGGGGTGATGGTCAGTACGAATTTAAAGTTTTTGATAAAGCTGAAGATTTATACGAAGCCCTTAAAACTAAAAACGACAATAATAAAGCCCGTTTAATCGCAGGCTATTCATGGCCTTGGCCAACTAAAGGTCGCGAGCGCGGAACTAAAGTAATGCATGTTCAGGCTGATGGTTTGGCTTTGCCGTGGAATTATGACGGCGAAAGTTGGGCTGGTTCCAAAGATGGCATTGGGCAAGTAGGTTGTATTCATACGAGCCAAGGTTTGGAGTTTGATTGGATGGGTGTACTAATTGGCGATGATCTGGCCTATAAAGACGAGCGTGTTCACGGTGACCCAGCTAAACGGGCCAAGACGGATGCTAGTCTTAAAGGCTGGAAAGGTGAGTTTAGAGACGCTGGAGATGCCCTAACAAAACAAAAAGTGATATTAGATCGGGTTGATAACATTATTAAAAGCACTTACCGCGTTTTGCTGTCTCGTGGTCGCAAAGGTTGTTATGTGTGGTGCAAAGATGAGGCATTGAGAGAGTATTTAAAACAACGATTAATTTTAGCGAAATCGTCTGAATCGAAAGTAGCGAAAATGAATGTGGTTTATAAAGACGAAGTGAAACATCCCATTGCAGCTGAGCCAGCAATAGATAATTAAAATCTATAAATCACACATTGTTTCAGTTCTTATATTTCCATAAGGCTGATTTTGGTAGGTTTAGCAATTATACTGTTTTGATAAAACTACACATATTTCAGATTACTTTAGTGACATCAATTGAAACAGAAAAAGGCAGTAAACAATTAAATGAAAAATTTAAAGCACATAGATCTTTTTGCCGGAATCGGTGGTTTTCGAATCGCAGTAAACAAGGCGGGTTACGAAACTGTTTGGACGAATGACATAGATAAAATGGCTTGTGATGTTTATGAGGATAACTTTGGTAAAGGAAGTGTTATTTGTGACGATATAAATAATATTCCGATCAAATCTATACCAAAACATGACTTACTGACTGCGGGGTTCCCATGTCAGCCGTTTAGTGCTGCAGGTAAAAAAATGGGTACTAAAGATAAGACCAGAGGCACTCTCTTTGAAAAAATAATAGAAGTACTAGAGTTCCATCAACCCAAATATTTTCTATTGGAAAATGTTAGACGCTTACTGTCTATGGATGATGGAATACATTTCAAAATCATTCTAGAAGCACTCGCCTCTTTAAATTATTTCATCGAATGGAGATTAATAAACCCTCTTCAGTTTGGAATTCCACAAAACAGAGACCGCGTATTTATATACGGGATAAAAAATCCAGTTGTTACTAATAGTCACCAGACCCTTGAAAAATATTCTGTTTTATTAGATGAAACTGATCTCGAGAATCTAAAGTTTTTTAATTACCAATTGGAAGACGAAATGAAATTAATTTCTAACTCCGATAAAAAATTTGGTAATTGGGGAATAGCGTATTCAAATAAGTTTTTCACACAAATGTTGGAACCGTTGCCAAATCAACTCAAACCAAAATTATTAAAAGATCTCTTAGAAGATAATCCTTCTCCTGAGTTTGACTTTACTGGTGATACGCTTAACCGTTTAAATGGCAGTGAAAAAATTCACGGGTATATTAACGGTGTAGAAGTTCTTTACAATCAAAAGGGTGGTGCGCGAATGGGTTACACCGTGTTCGGTGTAAACGGTGTGGCCCCCACATTAACGGCGTCAACTTCCCGTCATTACGAACGGTATAAGATTGAAAAGCGATTTAGACGCCTAACAAATATTGAATATGCCCGCTTGATGGGTTTCCCAGACAATTGGTGTAATGTAACTACATCTTATAACCAGTATTTTTTATATGGGAATGCGGTAGTACCTCAGTGTGTTGAGTGGATTGTCAAACGTTTTGGACAAAAGAATATTGATTTTAAATTAATGGTTCCTAAACAACCTTCGTTGTTATTTCAATAATGGATGAATCAATGGCCGATATAAAAAAAAGCAGAAGAAATTTTGTAAAAGAAGATTTGGCGAACATAGTTGAAAGATTGAATTTATATCTAAAAGGAAAGGGTCTAGCAAAAATAAAACCAATCCTAAAAAGAATTGGTAGAAATCATGAACTGCCACATTGGTTTAATCAGCTTGAAAAGAAGGGGACACTTCCAAACCTTGATGGCAAGACCGTTGGAAGCGTCGTTGAAATGCTGTTTGTTGCGGATGTTGAAGCTGAAGTTTTGATTGGAAGGTTCAAGACGGAATTAAGAATAAACCCAGCTTCAGGAGTGGATGTTCCGGATCTTGATTTGGGTATAAAGTCACCTTCAGAGAATTGGTGTACAAGCGAACCGTTTTCAAACGCATATGAGCGACTACTTGGTTCAGAATATGATGTTGTTGCTTTGATTACCAACTATCAAAGTGTTAAGAAAAAGCCACCATTAAAACTTCAACTTATTTATCACAATTATTTTAAAGGCTATCAAATCGCGGATAAAGGATTATGCAAAAGAGCTGTGAAGGTCCGAACTGCGATAGAGTCGATAGGTGAAACCCCTGCAAAAAAAATTATTCGTTTTTTAGCTTATGCAAATCAAGCTGATTGGTTATGCAAAAGAATTTTGGATTTAATCGAAAACCTTAACGACGAACAAAGTCTTAACGCTTTAATTGAAAAAAGTAGAGTCGATTTTAACAAAAGACAAAAAGTAACAAAAAGAGAAATGCCTTTAGAATATTTAGAAAAAATTGAGTCTTTGAGAAAAGAAGTGCCTGTTGCTAGGGCACTTGTATCTTTGGCGGACGATTGGATTGTCGAAAATTGGAGAGATTCTGCACAATATCCAAATGCTGACCAATGGTCAAGATTACAAACAGCTCCATTAGATGGTCAACTTGGAGTTTCATTTGCACTTCAATGGCGTTACAACTTCGGTGTTTATTTTAAAAATTTAGATGAATAAATTTGAGTACTGTTAAATATTCCTGACCATCTGAGGTTTTATGACAGAAAAAGACAAGAATCAAAATAATTTTCAATTTGAAATATCAATGAGCGTTTTAAATCATTTGGGCAGAAATTTGTATAGAAGTTTTGCAACAATTCTCGGAGAGGCGATATCTAATTCGTGGGATGCGGACGCAAAAAACGTGTGGATTTATGTAGATAAATCGGAAAACCGATTTTTTATTAAAGATGATGGTGTTGGTATGAGTGCTAATGATTTTCAAAACAAATTCTTAAAAATTGGATACACAAAACGCAAAATATCAACAATTTCCCAAGGTGGTAGGGCTTATATTGGCAGAAAAGGTATAGGGAAATTAGCACTTTTATCGTGTGCTGACAGAATCTCTATCATCTCTAAAGTAGAAAACGAAAGTTACATTGGCGGTGTTATTGATAATTCTGACTTGGAAAAAGCAATCAAAGATGACGTGAAACCAGATGAATATGATCTAGAAATGCCGGATATGGCGACTTTTACCAAATATACAAAAGGACACAAGCGCGGAACTATTATTTATTTTGAAGGTATAAGGGATGGAATTAAAAATAGTTTGAAGTTTATGAAAAAAAGTATTGCGTTGTATTTTCGATTTTCTTTATTAGATAAATCTTTCAATATTTATCTCAATGATGAAAAAATAACGCAAGAAAGTCTTCATGATTTGGCTGATACTACAGAATTCCTTTGGAATATTAATAGTATTGATGATCCCTACGTTAAAAAAATGCTAAATAAGCTTAAAGAACCAGAAAAAAACATTCTTATGAGTTCGAGCATTAAAGGATTTATAGCTTCAGTTAGTAGGCCAAGAGATTTAAACATAATTAGTGCTGATGAGCGGGTCGGGGTTAATCTTTTTGTTAATGGTCGCATACGCGAAAGCGACATATTAAAACACATTCCGACAGCTAGAGTTGCCGAAAGTTATCTTTATGGTCAAATTCATTACGATGATTTAGACAGCGGCGAAGACAGATTTACGAGTAGTCGTGAAGGGGTTATTGCTGATGATCCTAAATACAAAAATTTTCTGAAGAACTTAAGAAAGAAAATATTAGAAATTGTTGTCGATTGGGACAAATTAAGAATAAAAAATAGAGAAGATGGTGATTCGGAAAACGAGAGAATGTCGCGTAAAGACAGAAAGTCCGGTGAATTATTTAATGCAGTTTCAAAAGAATACAGTCTTCCCAAAAGCTCTAAAAATAAAAATAAAGTTGATGGATGGGTGGGCGAATTGGCCGATGATGCTAAGTTCAATTTTGGTTCTTATGCAGAATGTTTTATTTCGGAAAATTTGATAAGAAAGTTTGTTATAGATAAAAAGTTAAAATTGTCTCCGCAGGCAAAAACAAAAGCAGGAGAATGGAAAACTGTGGAAGCGGAAAGTAAAGCCAAAGGAAATATAAGTATAAAAATTAGAAGAGTAAATAATGATTTGAGTTATTTATCGATGGATGATTTGGCATATTTGGTTGATAAAAAAGATCCAATTAAAGAAGCCTGCCTAGCAAGGGATGCTAAAGAGTACAAACCTATTAGAGATGCGGTCGCACACACGTCATTATTAACTCAGTTGGCAAAAGATAAATTATCGTCGGTATATGAGAACATAAAAGCTAGAGTGAAGACTTTATTAAAATGAATATAAAAATGGGGTCTGGCCACCATTCAACACTTTAGAGTGCTTCAGTCTGGCATGCAAATCTAAATTGACACTTTATAATAACATGTTAAAATAAAGCCATGTTTCATCGACTTCAAAGCTTTATTGACCGCAAAAAAGAAAGCGCCTTTCTGTGGGGCGCGAGGCAAACAGGGAAAAGCACCCTGTTAAAATCGCTTTATCCCAAATCGCCATACTACGATCTATTGAAGTCTGATGAATACGCGCGCCTTTCCAGACGACCCTCGCTTTTGAGGGAAGAGCTTTTGGCTTTGCCCTCGTCCGCTTCCGCGCCGGTGATTGTGGATGAAGTGCAAAAATGTCCCGAGTTATTGGATGAAGCGCAATGGCTGATAGTGAACAAGGGATTCTCTTTTATTCTTTGCGGCTCCAGCGCCCGCAAGTTGAAACGGTTTGGCGCGAACCTGCTGGGGGGGAGGGCCCTTCGATATGAACTGTTTCCATTGGTGAGCGGGGAGATACCGAAATTTGACTTAAACCGCGCCCTGAACCACGGGTTACTGGCGAGGCACTATTTGGCGGAGAACGTCAAACCGATGATGGAATCTTATTTAGGTGATTACTTAAAAGAAGAAATCGCGGGCGAAGCCATGATCAGGAAAGTTCCGGTATTCGCTCATTTCTTGGAAGCGGCGGCCTTTAGCAACGGCGAAATGGTGAACTACCACAATATCGCCTCGGATTGCGGGGTCAGCGGCCCCACCGTAAAGGAATACTTTCATATTCTCGAAGATACCCGGATTGGCCGGTTTCTTCCCGCGTACCGCAAACGACCCAAACGGCGCGTGGTGACAGCCCCCAAGTTTTATTATTTTGATGTGGGGGTCGCGGCCCATCTTCTGAAACGGGGACCCGTTTCGCCGGGAAGCGAAGCTTTTGGAAAAGCTTTTGAGCACTTTTTGTATAACGAAATAGTCGCTCATAGCAGCTACTCGGGTCTTCATTACCCTATTTCTTATTGGCGGACTACTTCTCAATTGGAGGTCGATTTTGTTTTGGGAGACAACGAAGCGGCCATTGAGGTGAAATCGAGTTCATCCGTGGACGAGCGGCATTTACGGGGACTGAAGGCTTTTCAGGAAGAATACAAAGTAAAAGAAGGTATTGTTGTTTCGATGGATGAAAAACCACGTCAGTTGGGTTCGATAAAAGTATTGCCCTGGAAACTATTTTTGGAGCATCTTTGGGCCGGAAAAATTATTAAATAAAACTTGTTCACAAACAAGTGGGGCCTGGCCTACATTCTCCACGTTAGGCAAAACGCCCTCTCCCCGCGGTTTTCTATCCTCCTAGTTACCTCTCAATCCATCCTTTAATAACACTTTTTATTATTAAGGTTTGTGGTCTTATCCTTTAATAAGGAATCGGCTTATGAAACCAAGGGGCCTGGCCTACATTCTCCACGTTAGGCAAAACGCTACCCGATCTCTTATTTAATTTGGATCGGGTACACCCAAACCTCGCATCTCGGCTTGCAGCCTCGACGCAGGGGCCTCTCCCTGCGGCACCCAATCCTTTATCTATGATTGGTACACTCTACCAACGCTCTATATAAGCGTTGGTAAAACCAAGTCGTATTGTTCGGCTTGAAGCCTCACGATAGGTGAAACCTCGCGACTCGGATTGTGGCCGAGTCGCAGGGGCTAACCTAATCTTTGTCTGATTTAACGCCCAAAAGGTCTTTACCCTTTTTAATCACGTCTTTCACCGACCCGGCGAGCTTTTGGACATTGCCTTTTGTTTTTTGCGCGGAACCTTCGGCTTCCAGGCGCTGATTACCGGTAGCTTGGCCTGCGGCTTCTTTGACGCTTCCAACCGTGCTATTGACCGACCCTTTTAACTTGTCTTTGTTCGCGCTCATCGAAATTTCCTTTTTGGCTTTGGGCCGTTTTATTTTTAAAATTAATGCCTCAACGAAGAATTAAAACAATCACAACGATCAAAATGATCAGGCCTACTCCGCCTCCGATATACATAAGAACCTCCTTAGTGTTCGACTTTTTACCGTTTCATTGAAACGGTAACGACCAAACATTGCACCTCGCCTTGTGGGCTCGGCGCAGGACGGGCTTATACAGCCCTTCGTGGCCTCGCAACAGGTGACACTCAATCCATCGAGAATCGAATACCGGCGTTCACGGGGAAAACGATGGTGGGCACATCACTGGCGTAAGCGCTGGTGGTGTTGTCCACTTCGATCTTGCCTTGAACATAGAAGGCCGAGTTGGAGGCCATGGCGATGGAGATACCCACGCCGGCTTCCTCTAAAAAGTCGGTTTCGTTGTTGGACAGGTTGAGGCCGAAGAAGTTGGCGGTCTTGCTGTTGAACGCGAAGCCGCCGGCGACAAAGAGATAAGGCGCGGAGGCGCCGCCGAAGTCATATTGAAGCTTCAGCACCAGGGGCACCATATTCCACATGCCGCTGAAGGCGCCGTTTTTCGCGGAATAAGTGTCATAACCGCTTTCCACGGCTAATTCCAAATTCATCGGAAAACGAAAGCCGACGGAGCCTTCGCCGCCCCAGCCCTGATTGACCTGATTGGCCAGATTGGCGGTGGGAAAACTGGTGTCGCCGTTCACCTGGAAGAACATTGAGCCATTTGCCGAGCTGTCCGTACCGCTGTCGGCCAAAACGAATGAAGCCGAACCCAGCATGAACAATGAGATCAAAACCAATATTTTTTTCATTTTCTACTCCTGTGTTTTTACCTGCCCTATCCCCGGTTTTTTTATGGGAACTGGGGACAACCAAAACGAGTGCCTCGGCTGGTAGCCTCGGCACAGGTGCTTAAAGCAAGAATTGCGCCGTGCGGGTTGATTGAAAAAACAGGGCATGAAGGAGGAAAGACTCTCAAATCAAGACAAGGGCTATCACTCTGAGTGAGAGGATTCTCTTTTTGAACGGGAAAAGGCGCGGCACAGAGGGCAAGGGGGCCTAGCCTACATTTTGCACGTTAGCTAATTGCGCCCTGCCCCATCTTTCTAACCCAGCGAAACAAACCCAATCTTGACAATCGAATATGTCTAGCTAGACTATACATATTATGAAAGCATCCATTGTCGACTTGAGATACAAAATGAAGGAAGTCCTTAAGGCTCTCGACGCGCGGGAGACGGTATCGATTTATTATCACGGCAAACTGAAGGGAACACTGGTTTCCGCCGAATCCGCGAAAAAGTTTGATAGTAAAAAACATCCTTTTTTTGGAATGCGTAAAAACGACAAGCGAAGCGTCAAACAGATCATGAAGGAACTCCGCAGGCCCCGGTATCATGGTCTTTGACACCGATATTCTGATTTGGGTTCAGCGGGGAAACAGCAAAGCCGCCGATTGGGTGGATAACGCGCCCAGCCGTTTTATTTCGGTTCAAACTTACCTTGAGTTTATCCAAGACGCGAAAAACAGCTCCCAATTGAAAGAAGCGAAAAAGTATTTATTTGCCGCGGGGTTTACCCTGCTGCCATTTAATGAGGAGATAAGCCATCGTGCCATGGTTTATTTGGAAGAATATGGTTTGAGCCACAATATGGGCGCTGGTGACGCCCTGATTGCCGCCACTGCGGTGGAACACGGCCTTCCTTTAGCCACGGGTAACGCCAAACATTTTCGCGCCATACGCGATTTGGAATTAAAAGTATTTAAACCTTGAATGGGTGAAAAACAAAGGGGCCTGGCCTATACCAATCGCTACATTGCGATTGGTACTGTCAAACAATGTAGCTTACCTTGTACCAAATGGTATCCATTTGGCATTAGCACCCGTTGCCCATCACCTTGTGGGTGATGGGCAGCTAAATGGGTAAGCAACAAGGCGGCATTCTCCACGTTAGACAAAACGCCCTCTCCCCGCCCTCCAGGTATACCCAAATGTCTATAAATCATTTGGGACAACCAAAGCTTGCCGTTCGCCCGGTTGGCTCACGGCAGGTGGACCAATAAGTTGACTTGTAGTTGTCTAATAAGTTGACTTATGGTTGTCCAATAATTACAATACTTCCATGGCCTACAAACCTCATTTTGAAATCACGCCCCACCTTCTTAAGTTTCTGGAAGAAATAGCGGTCTTCCGGGAAAAGATTATGACCGCGACGATCCAGGTATCTTGGATTCCCAGCCTTCAAAAAGACGCGCGGGACCGCAATAGCCATAGCTCGACCGCGATTGAGGGAAATCCGCTGACCCTGGCCGAAGTGCGCTTATTGGGTGAGGGAAAGACACTCTCCACTTCCACGGAACGGGCGACAAGGGAAATTCTGAATTATTTCGCCGGGTTGCGTTACGTTGAAAAACACGCGAATAAAAAAACGATCGTCCATGAGGATCTTTTTGAGCTGCATTCCTTTATCTCCGCCGGGGTAATGGACCAGGGACAGGCAGGCCGGCGCCAACCGTTTATATCGGTTGGCACAGGCAAACGTCTGTCCGCGTCTGGTGGACGCGGAACAGGCCAGTACAGAACTTTTCAGGTGCGGGTAGGAAACCATCTGCCGCCAGCGGCGGCGCAAGTGAGCGGCCTGATGCGCGAGCTTTTGGAATGGTGGAACAAAGAGGCGCCAAAATTGTCACCGGTGATTACTTCCGCAATTATTCATTACCGCTTTGAAGCCATCCATCCTTTTGGAGACGGAAATGGAAGGACAGGAAGAATGCTGGCGCTTTGGGAGCTGTATCGCCGGGGCTTTGACACCCACCATATCTTTTCCGTAGATGAGGTTTATTGGGAAAAGAGACCGCTTTATTACAAAAATCTTGATCTCGTTCGCAAAGAAGGGGATGACCTGACGGGTTGGCTGGAATATACCGCCGAAGTGGTTCACCTGACCCTGGAACGGGTTTGGGAAAGAATTCAGCGGCTAAAGGGCGAAACGGGAGCGGTCAAAATGGTTTTGACGCCCAAACAGGAGAGGCTTTTAGGGTTATTGCGGGACCGGCACAGTTTATCGCCGCGGGAAATATGGGAAGGGCTGGGTGTCACCAAACAGGGCGCTATGAAAATAATGAATCCGTTAATTAAGGCGGGATTGATCAAGCGGATAGGAACCACCAAGACGGGAAAATATATTTTCACCGATTCGGAAAAAAACTGAAAATCGTCATTTAAATAAGGGGCACCAATTTTTCATATATTTTAAAATTGGTACACCCTACCAACGCTTATATGACGCGTTGGTACAACCAAAGCGTGTCGTTCGGCTTGAAGCCTCACAACAGGTGAAAGCTCGCACCTCTTGCCGATTCCTCCTCGGAATCGGCTAAATATAACCGTGGGCCTCAGCAAATTGCTTCGGCCAAAGAACACGCGGCGCAGGGGTTTCTTTTGAGAAACCGGTTAAACGCCGGTATACCCAATCCTCGTAATTATTCTTGGGATTGGGTACAACCAAAGCTTGCCGTTCGCCCGGACGGCTCACGGCAGGTGGCGAATTGACAAATATAGTAAAAATACTATAATTGACCAATGATACCTTTCGGACATTGTTTAACCCTTTGGCGCAAAAAAAGGGGCCTGAGCCAGGCGGCTTTGGCCGAAAAAGCGGGTGTGCCCCAGCCCAATCTTTCCGATATGGAACGGGGAGAAAAAGAAGTTTCGTTGCGTACCCTGCGGGCCTTGGCTTTGGCGCTGGAAATTACACCCGGGGTGCTGGCGGATGGTGTTGGGCCGGAAACCGAAAAAGCCCTGGTACTGACCCGTGACCGGTTGGAACGGATCGCCCAGGCGGTGGCGCAGGGCAAACTGCCGGAAGACCCCCAGGAAAAACAATTGGCGGGGGGAATCGCGTTGTTGATGAAGGGCCGTCTTCGCGCGGCGGGACAGACGCCAAAGCGTTCTTCACAGAACTCCTCAAAAACCGAAGAGGCATGGCTTACCCTGAGCGCGTCCTATCGGCCGGAAGAAATACAAAGTTTGGTGGAGCGTGTTTCGGAAAAGGCTGGAAAAGCTAATCTTTCACCACAGAGTACACAGAGATCACAGAGTTAAGTATTTTGACGCAATATCGAAGATAAGCTTATTTTAAAAAACGAAGATCAAAAAGGCGAACCTCCATGAATCCCAAAGAGATTGAACGGTTCTTTAAAGGGATCGCGAAAGATTTTAACGAAGACGCCACATTTTATTTGACCGGCGCCGCGGCGGGGGCGCTGATGGGCGGGGTGCGGCCCAGCCTGGATGTGGACTTTGGAGTGGAGTTAAAGGCCGGCGGCGCGAAGGCATGGGAGCAATTGGCCAACGCCATTGAAAAGAACAAGACTTTGACCGGGTTGGGGAGCAACTATGACGAGGATATCGACCGTTGGGGAATGATTACCCTGATGGATTATCAAAAACACGCCCCGCTTTTTAAACAATATGGAAAATTGAAAGTCAAAGTGCTGGAACCGGCCTATTGGTCCATTGGAAAAATGACCCGCTACCTGGAGCCGGATATCGCGGACATGGAAATGGTTTTTCAGAAGAAAAAAGTTTCGGCGGAAATTTTGACCGGAGTTTGGGGGAAAGCGCTCAAAAGCAGCCCCCGATCGGCTTCACTTTTACTTTTTCGAAAACAAGTGGAGGGTTTTTTGGTTCATTCCGGCCCCAAAATTTGGGGTAAGGGCTTCGATGCCGCCGGGTCAATCAAGAACTTTCACCGAAGCGCGGGAATTGATTGGAGGTCGGTATAGTACCGATTTCATGACAGTCTTATGGTGAATCGGCACACCGGGGTTTTGGTTTGACGAGTGGTATATAATAAATACACCTTTTCGGGAAAGGCTTTAGGCGCATGGATAAAACGGCCATTAAAATAATCAAATTAGGTGAAGAGTCGCCTAAAGATGATCTTGCCTACTGGTTAAGTCGGCCGGCGGAAGAACGTATTGAGGCAGTCGAAATATTGCGGAGGGAATACTATGGATCCTCAGCCAGACTTCAAAGAATTGCTCACGTTATTAAACCGTCACAAAGTTGAATATATTATTGTTGGAGCTTACGCGTTGGCTTTTCACGGTGTTCCACGAAATACGGGTGACATTGATATTTATGTCCGACCCACACACTCTAACGCGAAACAAGTAATAGAAACTTTAAAAGATTTTGGTTTTGGTTCATTGAATCTTTCAGAGGAAGATTTCCTGAAACCAGGACAGGTTATCCAATTAGGCCACCCTCCTGTGCGAATTGATATTCTCACGTCTATCTCCGGCGTGTCATGGGAGCAAGCCGATAAAGGAAAGGCCGCTGGAAAATACGGTGATGTTTCGGTGCATTATCTGGGCCGCCAGGAGTACACGGCCAATAAGCGAGCGTCAGGTCGTAAAAAAGATTTAGTCGATTTAGATGCCCTGGGCGAAAAATAAAACCAATCAACAAAGATAGTATGTAGGGGGCCTGACTCCTTTTGTATGGCACTCCTCTACAAGGGGTTTCTTTTGAGAAACCGCTTAAACGCCGCATTGGGTTTTTGGAAGAACCTAAAGCGGTTTATAAAGTTAATTAATGTTTTTGGATGAATGCCATAAAAAAATTAGCGGGTCTTTGTCAGCCGATAAACTTTTAACTCCAGGCCGCCCACAGCTCCCAACCGGGGACCTTCGTTAGCGGGTTTTTCGCTATGCAACAATTCAATTTTAAAACGGTCATCATAGAGTTCATGAATTTCGGGAGTGCTGACGCTAAAGGGCGGGCCTTCCATTTGGGTTTGGTCATAGTCATAAACCACCAACAGGTATTGGCCGCCGATCTTCAGGGCCCGCTTTAACACTTCCGCGTAGGTTTTTCGCATGGGAGCGGGCAGGGCCACCAGGGCCGCCCTGTCGTAGATGAGGTCGTATTTCTCAGTAGCGTTCAATTGAAAAAAATCGCCGCAGCTTAAGACGATCTGCTCGTGGTTGTAATGAGTAAAAGGCCCCTTTTGGGTTTTGACGACGGGCGAGAGGTTGTTTTCGGAGAAGAAGGCTTTGACCGCGTCCTCGTGCAGTTCAACGCCATGCACTTTGAGGCCCAGCCCCGCGAGCCACAGAAGGTCTTTGGATTTTCCACAAAGGGGAACCAGCGCCTTTTGCCCCTTTTGGGGGTTCAACCGGGGGAAGTACTGGAGGAGTTGGCCGTTATAGTTGGTTTGGTGAAAATTAGTTCGGCCGGTGTTCCAGGCATTGATCCAAAATTCGGCGTTCATGGTAATCCTTTTTATTGATTAGAGACCTAACCTCGCGCCCAAAGTGAGGGGAATGTCCTGGCTCGGCGAGGCCGATATAAACACAAAGTTATATTTGCCTTCCACGTAGGTACAGAAATCATTCTCAAAGACAAACTCGATACCGACGCCAAGGGCGAGGTCGAAACTATTTGCCGAGAAGCTGACGGGCCCCGCGGTGTTGGAGCTGATGGCCAACCCATCGCCCATGAAAAGATAGGGCCGCACATTGCCGGCCAAAAGATAACGGCGCAGGGTGGGCAAAACCAACACTTCGCTTTCTGAAAGGTTTCCGGCGGCGTTGGAACTGGACTGGCCGAAGGTGTCAAGGTCGAGTTGAACCGCGAAACCATCCTGAAACAGAATCCCCAAAGCCGCCTCGCCTCCCGCGGCGGTGCCGGGTAGGGTGGAGCCCCGAAGGGATGGGTCAGCCCCTAAACCCAACTCGACAAAAACTTGTTCCCGGAAAGAATTTACCGACAACGAAGGGGTGGGCCTTTCGGTTGGCGAAGCCATGGGGATAACAGTCGAAGTGAGGGTTGGCGTTAAAGTGGGAGTCACCAGGAGTATGGTTGCGGTGGGCGTTGGGGAAAACGTCGGCGAGGGTGTGGCGGTGAAGGTGGGGGTTGCCCTCAGGTGCGGAATGGGAATGGGTGTATCGGTGAGAAGTTCATTATCTTGTCCCACCGCAATGGCGGGCACGCCATAGCCCCAGGCTTTTCCCGAGGCGAAGATTAAAAACAACAAGGCCAATAGTTTCATATAGGTCTCTTTAACGGAAGATGCGCATAGGCTAACGGTTTTAAGAGGCGATGAAAAGGCAAAATAAACAAAGGGGCACCCAATCCCATTATGCGTCTCATCTATCGCTGAGACGCCGTATTGGGTACACCCAAAGCGCTCAACTCGGCTTGTACCAAATGCTATGCAGTACCGAATGTTATTAATATTTCATTCGGTACATCTAAACCCTGCAACTCGGCTGGTGGCCTCGTCGCAAGAGTTGGTATAAGCAAACCTTATCCATCATCTGGTGGATGATGGACAGCTATGGCCTCGTCGAAGGGGCACCCAATCCCATTATGCGTCTCATCTATCGCTGAGACGCCGTATTGGGTACACCCAAAGCGCTCAACTCGGCTTGGGGCCTCGTCGAAGGGGAATATTTTTTTAAAGTGATTTCCAGCGCGTCAGAATGGCTGTGAATAAAGCCCAGGCCCTGGGCATACCAGGAAATTTGAGTTTTTGCCGGATCGTTACCCACCTGGTAACTAGCCTCAATGCGATAAGCCTGGTAAGACTTTCCATTGAGTTGAAGGGTTTCCAGACCCTTATTTTGATAACTTACGTAAAGCGGCTTACTGAGAAAAAAGCTGCGGCCCCAGCCTTGATAGGACCAGGTATCACCTTTGGTGAGGGGAAACTTTAAGATGGGAATGGGCGGGTCAAAGCTGATCGCCAGATTGGCCAAGCCTAATATGGACCGGCTGGTTTGGACGACATTCACCACGTTGCCTTTTTTTTGAATCCAACAGGAAAGGCGGTTTTCGGAGCTTTTTAAGTGAACACAATCCAGATTATTGATTTTTCCGGTTTTGTCGCAAGTGACCACCGATGTTTTAATTTGATTTTTTTCTTTAAGCTCAAAGGTCCATTGCCCGCCCAGGTCGATCGGATAATAGCCGCTTTGGTCGGGCAGGTTTTTAGTAAGGCTGTTGTTTTGAGCGTAACTGGACAGGCTGACTAGCATCAGACTTAATAAAAGGCCGGACCACTTTACCAATTTCATCTCGGGAATCCTCGCTGGAAAAACTGAACGGTGGACTTCCATATTAGGGGAAGGGGGATTAGGAATACATGTCCTTCATCAATATGAATTGGTCCCAATTATGGGAGAATCCTCAATGACCGAATGGCTTCGAACCTTACTGGCGCATGACGGTTATGCCGTGATTTTCGCGGTGATATTTTTAAACAATATGGCCCTGCCCCTGCCGGGTACAACACTGTTATTGGCGGCGGGGTACCTGGTGGGAACGGGAACCCTGAACCTGGGGTGGACCCTGGTGGTGGGCGTGATCGCCTGCTTTTTAGGCACGGCCAGCGGGTACGGGATAGGCCGCAGGTTCGGCGGCCCGATGCTGGAAAAAATCAAATGGCTGAGACTGACCCACGAGCGGCTGAACCACATGGAGCGCTTTTTTAAGCGCTACGGCGCCAAGGGCGTGTTTTTCGCCAGGTTCGTTTCCGTTCTTCATCCGGTGATCGGCCTGTTTTCGGGCATTGGCAAGACGCCCTTCAAACCTTTCCTTCTTTTCAACTTCCTCAGTTCGGCGGTCTATGTGACCCTTTACATTCTGGCGGGGAAATATTTGGGGCAAAGGTTGGGATTCCACCATCTTTGGCAATTGCACACGGTGCTGGCCGCGGTGATCGTGGTGGTGGTGATTTTGGGCTTGAGTCTTTATTGGAGTCATTCGGTTTACACCTTTTTAGGCCACCCGATTTATCGAAAAAAGCGCGGGGGATTTTGGGGAAAAAGGGCGAAGTGATGATGTGCTCGCTATTCTTGCAATAGCCGACGCTTATGACAAAAACGAAAATCCGATCCACGTTATTGTCGTTGAAGATCGCGGGGGAAGAGGATTTGACCTTTTTGCCCCGGATTGTGGGGATAAAACAGGGGGTTCCCCCTCAGGAATCGGATGGTTTTTTGGCACGAATATTGTTCTAAAAGGGTTGTGCTTTTTAGAAAAGAACCAGACCCGGGAAAAACCATGCCAACTGACGCCGACGATTTGCGGGAAATCATTTCGAGAGAATCCCTGGAAGCCCATTTTCAGCCGATTGTGTCCTTCCGAAAAAAAACCATCGCCGGTTATGAGGGGCTGACCAGGGGCATTCACCCGGGAAGCGGGGCAACCGTTTCGCCGCTGGAGCTTTTTTTCCTGGCCGCCCAGTCGGGACAAACGTTAGACCTGGACCGCCTTTGCCGCAAGAAAGTTTTGGAAACTTTCCGCCCGATGGCGGTGCTCCGGCCCGATTGCTTCCTGTCGTTGAACTTTGAATCGTCCATCATCGACCAGGGGGTGGCGGGATCGGGGGCCCTTCTGCGCCAGGTGACCACCGCAGGCCTGCGGCCTTCCTCCATCGCTCTGGAGATCATCGAATCGGACGTGAAAGACGTTAACGAACTGCAAAAGTTTATTCAGATCTACCGGGATCACGGCTTCATGATCGCCCTGGACGACGTAGGGGCGGGCCATTCCAATTTGAACCGCATACCGCTGCTGAAACCCGACATCCTGAAGGTGGACCGTTATCTGGTTCAAAACATCCAAAAGGATTTTCACAAGCAGGAGGTTTTTAAATCCCTGGTGGGACTTTCGCATAAGCTCGGGGCGGTGACCCTGGCGGAGGGCATCGAAACGCCGGAAGAAGCCCTGACGGTGATGGAACTGGGCACGGATATGATTCAGGGGTATTTTTTTTCCAGACCCCAGCGGTTGAACGAGATTGACGACCGGGCGGCGGGCGCGCGCGTGGCGGAGATTAATCAAAAGTTCAAGGAAACCCTTCTGCAGAAAATAAACATCAAACGGTTCAACCTGAAAAAATACGAGTTTATGACCCGCGAAGTGCAAACCGAATTGACTAAAATCGCGCCGGGCGATTTTGACCGGAAACTTTTGGAGCTGGTCCACTATTTTCCGCTGGTGGAATGCCTTTACGTTTTGGACGAAAAGGGCATTCAGGTAACCGAAACGGTGTTGGGAAAGGAACTGGAATTGCGGCCCAACCGCCACATGTTCAGGCCCGCCCCGAAGGGGGAGGACCATACCATGAAAGATTATTTTTACATGATGATTGACGGGGAGATGAGCAAAACGACCTTCATCACCGAGCCATACCTGTCGCTGGCCACGGGCAATATGTGCATCACCTTCGCCCGGTTATTCCGGAATCTGGAGACGAAAAAGCTTTTCATCATTTGCACGGACATTAACACCGAATACCTGCAAAAGATGTCCATTGGTTTGTTTGAATAAGGACGCCATCTATCCCGCTTGTCCATAACCAAGGGGCAACCCAATCCCCGCATTGATTTTGGTGGGTATATCGACCCTGTGTCTCGCCTGACTACGGTTTCACTGGAACGGTAGCGACCCAAGCTTACTCCTCGTCTGGTGGCTCGTCGCAGGACGGGCTTCAGCCCTTTGTGGGCTCGACACAAGCGCCAGGAACCCGCGGTAGTGGTTCGAATGGTTATGGAATAAGGCAGTTGTTTTGCCAGTAAAGCCCCCGGCTATGTCGTGACGGTTATAACGCCGGCGCCATAGTTACCCAGTTGATCCAGCCAAAGACCTTCAAAAACCCTTATTTTCCAACGATTTTCACTTGGCACATCCCTTGCGTTATAGAGAGATGTAGTCGGTCGGAAAACTCGAATGGAGAAGAAAATATGAAAAAGCAACTCTTGAGTGCCATCTGGATCACATTAGCCGCGGTGATGCCTATCGCTTGTGCCCGGAACAGCAACCCACTGGTTCCTTCAGTTAACACGACCACTACAACGCCCAGCACCCCGGTGGCAACGGCTGTCGCCACTTCGGTTCCGACCGCGGTGCCGACGGTGCAGATTACGGACGCCAACTTGAGAGCGGCTGTGGCGCAGGTTTTGTATGCCAACGCGGTTTTGAGCAGCCCGACGGCCACCATCACGGAGCAAGACATGGCCACCCTGACCAGCTTAGTGGTGGATGACGCGGGTGTGACCAGCCTGGAAGGTTTGCAATATTGCACCGGCTTGACTGATCTGGAAGTGAGCTGGAACAACATCACGAACCTGGCGCCCATCTCGGGTTTGACCGGGTTAAACACCCTCGACGTGTCGGGCAACCCTGTCGCGAGCCTGGCTTCTATCTCGAGCCTGACCAATTTGACCTCGCTGTACATCGGGTACACTTCGGTGACCACCCTGACGGCCGTCGCCGGTTTGAAGAACTTGCAGGACCTGGAAGTCTATAACACGTCGATCAGCGACCTGACGCCGGTGACCGGCTTGACCCAGTTGGTCGAGCTGAACGCCGACGCCGACCAGATCACCACGATCCCCACGGGCATGAACGCCCTGACCAACCTGCAGGATTTGGAACTGTTCTCCAACCCGCTGACGACCATACCTAACTTGTCCGGCTGCGTCGCTCTTCAAAGTCTGGTGGTTGATTCTTGCCAGATCACGGATATCTCGCCGGTCACCTTCATCGCCAATCTGGAGCTCCTCTCGGCCGATGGCAACCCGCTGAACGCCACTTTGCCGAACCTGTCCGGCATGACCAAGCTCATGTATCTGGAACTTGATAACTGCGGCCTGACCAATATCGCCGGACTCTCGGGCATGACGGGCCTTGAAATACTGAGCCTGAATAGCGACAAAGTGAATAACATCGATCCCCTGGTCTCGGCCTACAACGCAGGATCCTTAACAGCCGGCTATGCTAGCATTGACCTGACCGGGAACCCGATGGACGGTGTGAACGCCAATACGGATTGGAGCTTCCTGACGGGCCACGGAGTGAACATGCAGGGAACCCAGCCGGTTCAGTAACACCGCCGCCGGTTAACAAAGATTGAAACTAAACGCGGAACCAATTAAAAAAGGAGAAAGAAAATGAAAAAGATCTTCAAGGCAGCGGTGATCATCCTGGCGATGGCGGTGAGCGGAACGGGAGCCTGGGCCTCCAGTGACCATCCCCTGACCCAAGCCCAAATCGACCACTTCAAGGCCGCGCACAAGGCCAAGTACCACAAGGCGAAACCCGGACACAAGGTTGCGGGCAATGCGGTCAAGGGAACCAACCCGGTTTCGCCGAAGCCGGTGGAAGGGGCCCACTAAGCCGGGCAGGGATTTTCGTAACGGAGTCTAGAATCAAGCGAGGGTACCGGATCTTTGGATTCGGTACTCTTTTTTTATGGGGGAATAGACCGGCTGATGAAATTAGGTAATATTGAGAGGTCTGACCGCTTAGGAGGATTTGAGAACTAAATGAATAAAACCTGCCATGCCTGCGGCCAATCCTATGATGGTGCTCCCGGGACTCAACCGGGCCGGGGAGAAACCTGCGTCAAATGCGGCGCGGACCTGTACTGCTGTCTCAATTGTTCCTTGTTTGACCCTTCCGCCTACCAATGTACCTCCCGCACCACCGAGCCGGTAAAAGACAAAGAAAAGCGCAACTTCTGTGATGAGTTTCAGCTAGGCACTAAGGCCGGCGGCGCTCAATCCTCTGAGGATGACATGAAAAAGAAGTGGGATTCCTTATTCGGCTGATCGGCGGCCACGCTATCGGAAAGTACGCCGTCATTCTTCGGGAAATCGCCGAGCGGCGGAATCGAAAGAAGACAAAAGCGGTTAAAACCATCGCTTGAATATTCAGAGCAATAGTCATAATTTAAAAACATCAAAACAAGTCGTTTGACCCTTTAACGGCGCACTCGGTACCCAATTTTATTTAAGTCAATTGGGTACAACCAAGGCTCGCATCTCGGCTTGTGGCCTCGATGCAGGTGTGATATGACCATCACTAAAGAGATTGTCTTACAGACGTTTGAGGATATTTGCCGCAAGAGGGATCAACCTGATCCGGTCTCTCATCCTGAGAGCGCGGCACAAGAGTCAACCTTTGAGCGTTTGAGGCTGGATGGCAACCTGGACGGCCTGGCGCACTATGTGATGGTTGAAATCAATAACGCGAAATCCCGCGGGGAAAACAACCATTATGGCACTATTTCCAAACACCAATATGTGGGTATCTTAAAAACTTTTGTGGGCCCCAGCGCCAAAGCGCCGGACGGGGAAGCTTCTCTTCTCCCCGTGATTGAGGCCATCACCGATTTTATGATTATTTCCATGAGACATTAAGAAAACGAAAATCTAAGCTTTATTCCAATGGGGATCAAAGGGAGGTGGGAGTTCCACCTTCGCCAAATATTTTTTTAACGATTCCTTATCTTCTTCCGGCATCAGCATCAAGTGAAGGCCGCCGCCCTTTTTATCCGTCCAGACCACTTCAGCCAGAGCGAAGATGTGTTTGGTTTTATGCCGGATGTAAATTTCGAGGCGAAGAATTTCACCCTTTTCCAAACTTTTACCCGTCTTGATGTACATGCCCTCGTGGCTCAAGTCTTTGGCTAAGGCAATATGGCCCCGCTCCTTAGCGGGTAGTTTTTTCTCGTCGATGCGCCAGTATTGAACCGGAATTTTGACTTTGGACCGGAAGCGGACTTTTGATTTTGAATCCGGTTTATGGGTGGATTTGGGCTTCTTTTTAAATGGCATGCGGGGAATTATGCAGGATTGTTTAAAATTAAGAAAGAGTCATCGCGCCGCCGGTCAACGTAAACGCAGGAGCTTCTTGCCTTCGACATAAAGAAAATCGGTGACGAAAAGAACGGAAACTAAAAAGCTTCCCAGCCAGCAAAGCGGTATGGCAAAAGGCCAGGTGGGTACACCCGCCGAATTTTCCCGCTTTCTACGAATGCTCATCCCACTCGAAAATGTTTCTTTCCGCTTCTTTTTGTACCCAGAACCAGTCATCCAAATCCATCTCATGGAAAGCACCTCTCTCAAACTGGCGGTAATAAATCGCGTCTTGAATGATTTTGGCTTTCCTTAAACGTTCCGTGATTTCGTTTTCTGCTTTGGGTGGTGTGATTTTTGAGCGCGACATAAGACCTCCTCGTCTGTCTGCCTCATGGCCCGCCCTCCACTGCGACAGGAGGGCCGGGCCGCCTCGACAGTACTTCTTTTTTTACTTTGCCTTTTACTTCACCGCGTGACGGGGGGCCATGGTGCCCTCGACGGGATAGCCGGACTTTTCCCAATCCATCATGCCGCCCGGATAATCCTCCGCCTGAAAGCCGTTGTCCTTCAGGGCTTTGGCCGCGGAAGGCCCGGCCATACAGTCCAGGCCGCTGCAGTGGGTGATGAAAAACTTGCCTTTGCCGTAAAGCTGCCCCACCTTTTTCGCGAAGGCGTTGGCGTCGTTGGTCCAGGGCACATTAAATGAGCCGGGGATATGCAGCTTCGCATAGGCTTCCGGTGAGAGAACGTTCAGCACCACCACGTCTTTTTGTTTCATCTTGTCCATTACCCATACATTGGTCATTGACATAACGGGTCTCCTTTTTTTGAAAAGGGTGGTCCCCGGGTGGAGGTGTGACGGGAAAAGGCGGGGGATCTATGCGTTTTCGCGATGGGGTGAAAACGCGGGAGAAAACCAACGGCCCCTGTTGAGGGGTTCTAATTAAATTTTAGGCACCGTAATTTGGGAAAGTAAAGGGGGGTGGCGCAGATTATAAGCGTGTTAATTTATAGGTTTTGAGAGGTTTTTTAACAGGGAAGAGTCCGGGTGACCGGGTCTCATAACTTTTCTTGGAGAATCACTTTTTTGAATTAAAATGGGCCCCGCAAAATACATAGAAAAAGGAAACATACCATGTCCAATAGACCGATCAATACCCGGGAAAGCCGCATGAATGGCTTCGGTTATGGGCCGAATCTTTCTCGAAAAGCCATGACGATCATCGCGATCGCCACGGCGATTATTCTGGCGGGAGTCGTTTGGCTTTGTACCCTGCTTCACCCGCTGCCGCCCCACACGATTGTGATGGCCACGGGCCCGGAGGGAAGTTCTTACGCTTTTTTTGGCAAACGCTACCAGATATTGATGGCGAAAGAGGGGATCAAGGTTGTTTTGGTGCCGACCGCCGGCGGGGTTGAGAATCTGGCTAAACTGCGCGATCCCAAATCGGGTGTGGAGATAGGGTTTGTGGAGGGCGGCATCGCGGATGATTCGGATTCACCGGCGCTGGTTTCTCTGGGAACTATTTGTTATGAACCGATGTGGCTCTTTTCACGCAAACCGACGACGGATCGGGTGTTGTTCGCTTTGGAAGGCAAGCATGTATCCGTGGGACCCGAGGGAAGCGATTCACGGGCGCTGGTGGATCAACTTTTGAAAGGCCGCCAGCTGGGTTCCAAATCGTTTGACGCGCTGGGACTCACCCCGGAAGAATCCGTGACTGAAATGCTCAACGGAAAAATTGACGCGGCGATTTTGATGTCCAGCCCCGGCTCGCCGGTGGTGAGGAAGCTGTTGACCGCCCCGGGGATTTATTTAGCCAACTTTTCGCGGGCCGCCGCTTATGTGGCCATTTTACCGTCGTTGTACAAGTTGACCTATCCGGAGGGCGCGGCTGACCTGGCCACCAATAGGCCGCCCAAGGACACGACCATTTTGTCCACCAAGACGAGCCTGATTGTGCGGGCGGATTTGAACCCGGCGATTCAGTACATGCTGCTGGAAACCGCTTCTCTGGTCCATAACCGGGCGGGAGTTTTGCAAAAGGCCAACGAGTTTCCCGCGGCGGAAGCTTTGGAAATACCGCTTTCGAGCGACGCCCGAAGCTATTTTAAATCGGGCAAACCTTTTTTACAGCGCTACCTGCCTTTCTGGCTGGCCGCTCTGGTGGAACAGATCGGGTTTTTGGCGGTGCCGGTGTTGGGTTTGCTTTATCCCTTGATCAAGGGGCTGATGGCTTTTTACGGCTGGATGATTCAGCGGAAGTTTTACCAGATTTATGGCGAGCTTCATTGGCTGGAAAGAGAAATGGACAAGTTGGACGGCAAGAAGCCGGCGGATGAAATTTTATCCCGCATGAAGAGTTTGGAACACAGGGCGAACCGGATCAAGGTGCCGTCAAAGTATGTGCCGATGCTTTACACTTTAAAAGAAAATGTCGCCTTCGTGCGGAGCCGGCTGAAGTCGATGGGGTAAGCCCGCTCGCCCTTTATCTTTTGTTCTGATTGAACAAAAGCAGCCAATCTCGCGCTTCAATTGGATAGGGTTGGAGAGGGATTAATCCAGATTATCCCGAATGGCTTTTTCAGCCTCATACCAATCGTTTAAATGATCGCCCGCGTGGCCGTATTTTTCCCGGTTCATCCCAATGTAATAAGCGGCTTCTTCAATGGATTGCAAAGAGTCATCAACCTCTTCGGGAATCAGTTTGGGGGCTGTTTCTTCTGTTTTGTGTTTCGTCATGATGTTTCCTTTATTTCGTTTTTGAGTTAAAGAAGTTACCCCATAAAGAGCAATAAACGAGCCGTGTTATGGGTGCGCGTTGATTGGAATTTACCCCTATTCGCCCGGGGCGGCGGCGGAATCGAATCAAAATGAAAGAGACGATTCTCATTTCGAGAAAACCATCTCACGGAACGGGATAGACAGGCCTTTTGTAGGTTTTCATCGTGGCCCGTTCCTTGCTTTATTAAACCCGAAACAAAGAAAGAGGCTGGCGCTCAGCCGGCCCCAATTTGCGGGAGGTTTAAGTGAAAAAATTAATTTTGGCTTTTTATGTGATTTTGATGGCAGGTATGGCGACGTTTAATACGGGTTGTTACGCTGAAATTCGCGGACCGAGATGGCATTATGACCATGATTACGATGATAGCTGGCGCGCGCATCACGCGTGGCATGATGATCGTAATGATTGGGATCATTAAGTTTTATCAACGCTGAGCTGAACCTTGGTTTTAAATTGACCGACCAGGCTGGTTCTTTCGAGAATCGGCCTGGTTTTTTTATTTTAAAAGATAATTATTCTTTGAATGTTTCCTCAAGATTATTTGATTTATTGATGGGATTTCTTTCAAAATAAAAATCAATAAGCTCACGCATTAAAATGCCGACATGAAGATTGATATTAAGCTCGTATTTCACTTATTCTTCCTGTAAAGGCATCAATTCATCAAAAGGCGCTAAGGAGCCAAATGAAACTCGACCCTAAAAAAACAGCGGTTTTGACGTTGGATATTCAAGAAGGTATTTTTGGTTTTGTGCCGGGAGCGGTGGCCTGCCTGCCCAACGCGGCTCTGGCGGTGGAGGCGGCTCGAAAAGGCGGTTTTCCCCTGTTTCACGTGGGGATCGGGTTTGAACCGGGATATCCGGAGATTTCACCGAGCAATAAACGTTTCGCGATGGTGAAAGAACGCGGAGTGTTTCTGAAGGGGTCCGATTCGTCGAAAATCCATTCCGCCATCTTTAAGCCGGGAGATATGGTGATTTACAAACACCGGGTGGGAGCCTTCGCGGGCAACGCGCTGGAGATGATTTTAAAGTCTCAGGGAATCGAGAATTTAGTGTTTTTTGGCATCTCGACCAGTGGAATTGTTTTATCCACCGTGAGGTTGGCGTCGGATCTGGATTTCCAGTGTTATGTGGTAAAAGACGCCTGTTTTGACCCTGACGAGGAAGTACACCGGGTTTTAACTGAAAAAGTTTTCGCGGCCCAAGCGGCGGTAATGACGGCCAAAGAATTTCAAATTTTAGCTTAGCCCGATTTTTATTTTATATTGAAATAAAAAAGGGACGCCTGAATATCAGACGTCCCTTTGATTTTTAAACCTTTAAAACTATTTTCCTAAAACTTCATCCTTCAAAGCCTTGACCACGCGGAACTTCACAACGCGCTTGGCGGCAATTTTAATGGTTTCGCCGGTGGCGGGATTGCGGCCCATGCGGGCTTTGCGATCTTTCAATTGAAACACACCGAGACCATCAAGCTTGATGATTTTGTCTTTTTTTAATGTTTTGTAAATCAGGTTGTTGAGAGTCTGCATGATGTTTTCGATATCTTTCTTCTTGAAACCCGAATCAGTCGCTAACGTGGTCAACATTTCGCTTTTAGTCAAAACAGTACCTCCTAGAGATGTGAAACTAATCGGGCAGTATTTATCCAAAATATTCGCTTTTTTACAAGAAGTTTCCACAGAGTCTGTTACTTAGCATGCCTCCTTTGTTTGACGGCTTGGTGTTAATATGACCTATCGAGTCGGGAAAGGGGAGTCTATGGAATCGGAAAATAAGACGGTTTATGAAGGGACCATAAAGGTAAAGAGCGGGGAATACCGTTTCGCAGTCAAGGATTCACCCCGATCAGGCCGGTATTTCTTAATGGAGGATGTTCGGATAAAGGACGGCAAGTCGAGGACCGAACGGGTGGTGATTTACCCCGAACTGATGGACGCCTTTGACGTGGAATATCAAAAGGCCAAGGCACTAATGGACCACGCGGCCGCCCAACAGCAGCAACAACAATAACCATGTCTTCAACCGATTACGAAAATTTCAAAGACGCAGTTCTCTACAGCTTCAAAAAGCGGAAAACCGCTTTTTTGATGACGGAAAAAATACTGGCGGATATTCATTTTCAAAAAGAGATCAATCCGAAGGAAGACAAAGAACGGTTGGACGCCCTGTTGGAAATCATGCGGGACAAGGACCTGGTGGTTCTCAATCAACCCAAGTTCGCGGCCCTGAGCGCCGAGGGGAAATTGGCCGTGGAAGGTCTTACGGATATTCAAATCGCCGCAATTGAAAAGGAAATCGAACGACGCTCACTATAAAAAAGGCCGCCTCTATAAAAATAAAAGCGGGCGCGTGAGAAAGTTATCAAATTATTTTTTAGGATTCAGCATATTAAAGAACACTGATGGCAGGAGACGGCCTCCGAGACGGAGCATCTTTGACTGGCCGATCGGCAATTCAGTTTGGTTTGATTCCAAAGCCTTCATGGTTTGAGCAATGAAGGGTTCCAATCCCATCTTGGGATATTCAAATTCATCTTTTTTACCCGGCACTTTACCCAGATCGGTTTCCACCGCCGGCGGGGCCAGCTCAATGACCGTCACGGAAGTTTTTCTCAGTTGATGGCGGAGCGACATGGAGAAAGAATGCACGGCCGCTTTGGTGGCGCAATAGACCGGCGCCATTGAAAGAGGCATATAGGCCAGCCCGGAGCTGACATTCATCAGGACCGCTTCTTTCCGCTTGAAAAGCAGTGGCAAGAAAACCTGGGTCATGCGGATAAGGCCCTTGAGATTGATATCGAGTTCGTCAAAAAGATGTTTGGAAAGGGTTTCGGCCTTGGTGAAATCCTGATTCTGCCAGATGCCGGCGTTGTTGATGACCACGTCCAGCTGGGGATATTTTTTAGAAATAAACTGATAAAGCTTTTGGATATCCGCGTCTTTGGAGACATCCATCGGGAAAAAATCCATGCCCTTGTGTTTGCCCGCGAAAGCTTTTAACGTCGGTTTACGGCGGCCCGTGATGATGACTTTGTTGCCCTGTTCATGAAAAGCCTTGGCCAATCCTCCGCCGATGCCCGATCCGCCGCCTGTGATAAGAATCGTATGTCCCGTGAGTTTCATAAACGCCCCTTTAAATAAGATGATGAAATCAGAGAAATCATGCGGAATAAGCCTATTGAAGTCAACGGATTGAATCTGAAATCTCCTGAAATTACTGGGTGAAATGGGTTATACTGCTTATTCATTCTCTTTTTACACCTGTTTAACAGGCAGAGTATGAGCCGCTAATCTCTGGAGGATGCCGAATGAGCAGCCGTTTTGTTTTGAAAACCCCCGACACTGAAATTGCCGAAAATTTTGAAGCGGAGCTGGTGGACCACTTTAAGCCTCATTACAACATTGAGCCGGGAAGCAAGATTCCGGTAGTGCGTTATGATCCCGTGCTGAAAAAACGTTTTATCCATCTTTTGCATTGGGGTCTGGTGCCATCCTGGGCCAAAGACCGCAAATTGGAACACAACAATTTTAACGCCAGGGCTGAAACCATTGGGGAGCTGGCCTCTTTTAAATCAGCTTATAAACAGCGCCGATGCCTGATTCCTGCCGACGGTTTTTATGAATGGGACCGCGACAAAGCGATTCCGGCGCCCTATTTTTTCTGCATGGAAGACGAATCTCCTTTCGCCTTCGCGGGGATTTGGGAATCCTGGAGCACCACGGATAAAAATGGAGTGACTGAAACCCTGCAGTCTTGCTGTGTGATCACCACCGACGCCAATAAGTTAATGGCTAAAATTTATAACCGCATGCCGGTGATTGTGCCGTTAAAGAATTACGATACCTGGCTGGACCCGATGTTTTTAGACACGTCGAATTTTAAAACCATGCTGAGGCCCTTTACGGCAGAACCCATGAAGGCCTGGCCCGTAAGCCGGTCCATGACCGAGGGGAAAAACAGCAAAGCCAGCTGTGTGAAAAAAATGGGAATGGAATTGAATCTGGTGGAAGTGAAGCGAACCGCCAAACCCCGCAAGTTTTACGTGCCGAGCTAAAAAACCGGTCCGCTTTCGCGGGCCGGCTCTTTTTTTACAATCCGAAGTGCATTAACACCATACAAGCCAAAATAATTAAAACTGATATTCAGGAAACAGCCAGAGCGGAATGAACTTTGGCTTTGGCATTGGGCGCAAAACTTTTGCCCCTCCAAACATCCTTCAATAGTTTTGGGCCTATCCGGGGACCGTGGATCATCATGGCTAAGGTGGCCAGAAGGGCCACTGAAAAGGTGATGCCGTAAGGCGTCATCAGATCATCCCACGTATGAATATTGCCGAAAACCGTGCCCCGCAAAATACCTGAAAGAAAAGTAATGCCGCTGGAAACGCCCATCAGAATACTGGTGGTTTTGAGGCTGGTTTCGAAAAAACCTTTGGCTTCGGCTCCGGGGCGGCGTAAAAGAGTGGGCCAGAGAACCAAATCGATGAAAAGCGCGCTGCCCAGCAGGGTGGCGGCGAAAAGAACATGAACGTACTGCAAAATAATTATGCCGATATTCATTGGAACTCCCGATACATTTTTTATAAAACCATTGGCTAATTATATGAAATTGGTTGGGGAAAGTTTTGATTTTTAAACGCTATGACAATTAACGATTCGGCGAAACCAGTATGTAAGACAATTCAACCATTTTTCGAATGAGACTATCGGGTAAAGAACCGTCCAATGTGATGGTGTTCCAATGTTTTTTATTCATGTGGTAGCCGGGTTGAATGGTTTTATGCTTTTTGCGGAGTGTTTCGGACCACATGGGGTCGCACTTCAAATTGCTGTACCAGATGTTTTCGTCAATCGCCAAAGTCGCGAACATTTTATTATGGGTTTTATAAACGGCTATTTCGGGACCGAAGGGAAAGGTTTCAATAGCCCCTTTGTGCGACAGGAATAGTTTTTTGTATTTTTGATAGGCGTGGCCTGAAAAGGGAGAGGCGAGTTTTTTCATCGGCGCTATTCGATAGGTAATTCTTCCAGAAACTGCTGGTTCAGGTAAATCTCAGCGACGGCTTTGCCGGTTACGCTGACGCCGAGTTCCACATGGTCTTTCGGAGATTCCATCTTGTTATAGATGGTCTGGGTGCCGGTTTGGTCAAAGACGTCAATCTGAAGGCGTTTGGGATTGCCTTCGGGCATATCAAAAATCACTTTGGAATAGCGGGCCTTGAGGCTGGAATCGGCGCTTTTAGCGCTGACCACGAACGAGACTCCATCTTTAGATTGAATATGGGTGCCAGGCAGAGGGTTCTGCGAAATAACCGTGGCCGAATCCAAATCGTCATGTATCTCGCTGGTAATTTTTTGAATGGTAATGCCAGCGGGTCTCAGCAACTTAAAGGCGTTTTCCAGGGGTTTGTGCTGAAGGTCCGGCATTAAAAAGGACATGGACGGCATGCCGTCTGAAATGAGTAGATCCACCTCGGTGGCGGAATCAACCAATTCATCCTCTTCGGGTATTTGAGCCAAAACCGTGTTTTCAGGTTCGGTGGAATGCATGAGCGATTCATGGCCTACCTTTAAATGAATTCCCGTCAAACTCACTTGCGCCTCGGGCAGGGCCTCACCGATAACCGATGGCACTTTGACTTTGGGATTACCCTTACTAATGACTACGACCACGGTTTGGCCCCGTTTGACATAACTGTTGGCCCGGGGAATTTGGGAACTAATCAGACCAGCGGGAATACGGTCGTCATATTGTTGGCGATTGATTTGCATGATCAGTCCCTTGGACCGGAGAGCGCTTTCGGCCTGCTTTTGATCCATGCCGATAATTTTCGGCACAATCATGGGCTGGTGTTTTTTCATGATACTCATGGCGAGGATGCCCGTGAAAAGAATGACGAGTGTAAATTGACCGAGTAATTTGCCCGCCTTCTTGAGCAGTTTTAATTCGGACGGAGTGATGGGAACGTTTTGAAAAGGATTTTTCATTTTACCTTAAGCGCTCTTATCGTTTTTAAAGCCCAACTGGCCGCATGCCGCGGCGATATCCACACCCTTGCGTTCCCGCAGGAAAACCCGCATGCCCCGGTTTTTCAAATCTTCCCGGAAGGCCATGACCCTTTCTTCTGACGGAGAGTCGTAGGGAAGAGTCGGTACGGGATTGTAGCGGATTAAATTAATCTTGCAGAGCAAATCCTTGCAATAGGCCGCCAGCTTTCTGGCGTCTTCGGGACTGTCATTCACGTCTTTTAAGAGGATATATTCCAGCGTGATGGGCAAACGTCTCTTATACGTAAAATCTTTCATGGTTTTGCGCAACTGGTCGAGGGGATTGGACCGGTTGATGGGCATGAGCTGGCTTCGAATTTCGGGATCGGCGCTGTGGAGTGAAACCGCCAGGGAAACGGGCCAGTCATCTTTAATAAACTTGTTCATGTGCTCAATAAGGCCGGAAGTGGAAACAGTCATGCGGCGACGACCCAGGTTGAAGCCTTCGGGGTCATGCAGAATACGCATGGCCTTATGGGTGTAGTCATAATTGTCCATGGGTTCTCCCATCCCCATGATGACGACGTTGGTAAAGCGGGTGCCCGAATCCTGTTCCATAAACAAAATTTGACTGACGATTTCAGCGGTGGTGAGGTTGCGCTGAAATTTGGGTACGCCTGTGGCACAGAAAGTGCATTTCATGCGGCAACCGGCCTGGGTGGAAAGGCAGGCGGTGTAATGGCCGGGCTCGCCTTCTTCATCGATGGCCATGGGAATCAATACGCTCTCAACCTGAGCGGTTTGGCCCGTGACGTCAGGGTTGAGTTCCCACAGGTACTTGGTGGTGCCGTCCGCTGAAGTCTGCTTTGTATGGAGCTTAAAGGTAGAAAGGGTGGCTTTGGTTGCAAGATCTTCGCGTAGGTTTTTAGACAGGTCGGTCATGTCCTCGAAGTTTTTGACCTTCTTCTTATATAACCATTGAAAGATCTGTTGAGCGTTATGGCGGGGAAGGCCCCATTGAGTTATCAATTGGGTCATTTCGTCGCGGGTGAGGTTGTAAAAGTTAACTGGGGCTTCCATAGATTCCTGTTTTGAACTTTAAAGATTGGTGGGCGGTAGTCTACCGTAGGTTTGGTTCAAAAATAAGTGTTTCAAGGTGTTTTTCCATGGGGTGTGCGCTTGTCAAAGTAAGGTTCTAACTGTTAAATAGGGGCACTTTTCGATACCAACGAGGAAACATTATGTCCAATTTATTAAAGCTCGGATTACCTAAAGGCAGTCTTCAGGAATCCACATTTCACCTGTTCGCCAAAGCGGGATACAAAATATCATCCACCTCCCGTTCTTACTTTCCCAGCATTGATGACGCGGAGATGAAGCCCATGTTGATCCGCGCCCAGGAGATGAGCCGCTACGTGGAAGACGGAGTCCTAGATGTGGGTATTACGGGCCGGGACTGGGTTAAAGAAAACGCTTCAAAGGTGGAGGAAGTGGCCGAGTTGGTTTACGCCAAGGTGGGACTCAAACCGGTGCGCTGGGTGCTGGCCGTACCGGCAGATTCGAAAATTAAGTCGGCCAAGGATTTGCAGGGCAAGCGCATCGCCACCGAACTGGTCAACGTGACTAAAGAATATCTGAAGAAAAACGGCGTGACGGCCAATGTGGAATTTTCCTGGGGAGCCACCGAAGCCAAGCCGCCCGAATTGGCTGACGCTATTATCGAAGTGACCGAAACAGGCTCTTCGTTACGAGCGAACAACCTGATTATTTTGGAAACGGTTTTGGAATCGTCCACAGTGGTTATTGTCAATTCCGCCGCCTGGGGCGATCCCTGGAAGCGCAAGAAAATTGAAAATTTGATTCTTCTATTAAAGGGCGCTTTGGCTGCCCAAGAAAAAGTCGGTCTGAAGATGAACGTGCCCCGTAAAAACCTGGAACAAGTGATGAAGGTTCTGCCCGCGCTTAACTCTCCCACTATCGCCGAGATGTACGACAAGAATTGGGTGGATGTGGACACGGTGGTGGATGAAAAAATTGTCCGGGAAATTGTCCCCAAGCTTAAGGACGCTGGAGCTGAGGGCATTGTGGAATACCCGTTAAATAAAGTGATTCCCTGATTCAGTTTGGCTGTGGCGGTATAAGCGGTTTGGTGATCATGGGCTGGGTGCGGGGTGAACCGTCCGTTTGTGGATGTTTGGGAACTTTATCCAATCGGGTACCACCGTTTACATAATAAGCTGGTTTAACTGTGGCTTTTTTGCGAAGCACCTTTCCTTTTTGAAGTGTTTGTTGGCGTGTAGGACTGTCATTGGTGGTAGTTTGAGCCCCGACAATTGAAGAAATAAAAAGTGTCAAACCAGCGATCAAAATGATTTGTTTCATAAGCTAACCATCCCCTTAGAAAATCGAATTTATCCTAATACGAAAAGTATTTAAAACAAAGTCTCGACCGATGACACTTCTTCAATAGGGGAACGTCTAAATTTTTAGAAGTCAGTAGATGCATGAAAATTAACAGCCTAAAGGCTGAAAGCGGAGGATGTGCGATGAAAAAGTTTTTCCGTTTATTTCTCGTAGGAGGTCTGGCTACGGCGATGTTTTTGGGGTATGGACTGGCGAAGGCGCAAGATCAAAATCCGCCGGCGGACGATCAGGGCGGCGATCATCCGATGATGCAGAATGTAGATCATGGGGATTGGGGTAAAGACCGCATTGAACATTTGAAAGATAAATTAGGGTTAACTGACGATCAAGCGGCGAAGTTAAAAGAGACTTTCAAAAAACAAAGGGAAGCCAACAAACCTTTACGCGATCAGGAAAAAATCGATATAGATACTTTGCAGCAAAAAGTCGACAGCAAAGCCTCTGATTCAGACATCAAAGATGCTTTGGACAAACTTTCGGCTGACCACAAAAGTATGCAAGCCGCGCAAGATAATTCGATGGACAAAATTCGCGAGATATTAACACCGATGCAGCAAGCCAAATGGGTACTAACTATGCGCCGTGGCATGATGGATCACAAATGGAACGGCAAAAAAAAGGGCGACTGGAAAAAGAATAAAGACGGCGGGGATGACGCTGACGCACCAGCCCCGGCAGATGCTCCGGCCAATACTCCGACGGGAAACTAAAGTTTAAAAAGTTTGTTGTTTTTGAACAAAGCCGTTCCTTTATTGAGTCAGGGAACGGCTTTTTTATTGGGGTTAAGCTGATTTTTCATCGGGTCGGCTAAAGAACCGAGTTGGGACACCTGAGGCCATATCAACGCGACACCCAAGACCACTAGAATGCTGCCGATTCCTCCAAAAACAACTGAAGGTACTAGACCGAATAATGCGGCGGTGGCGCCGGATTCAAATCCGCCTAATTCGTTGGAAGAGTGGATGAAGATGTAGCTCACGGCGGTTACCCGACCTCTCATGGCGTCGGGTGTGAGTACCTGTACTAAGGTAGAACGGACAATAACGCTGATGTTGTCAAAAGCGCCGGTTAAAAACATCATCAAAAGTGAAAGCCAAAACCAGTGCGAAAGACCAAAAACGATGGTGGCCAGACCGAAACCGGTGACGGCCCAAAGTAAAACTACGCCAGATTTTTTCATGGGGGGCAAGTGGGCGGAAAGGGTAGCCATGAGAAATGCACCGATAGCCGGAGCGGATCGAAGAAAACCTAGGGCTACGGGCCCTGAATGAAGAATGTCTTTGGCAAACGCCGGCAAAAGGGCGACGGCCCCACCCAAAATAACCACCAATAAATCCATCGTGATAGTGGCCAGAATAATTTTTGTGTTCCAGACAAACTTTAGCCCTGCCGATAGGGATTCCATAGACACTTTCTTGTTATTAATCAGTGAAGCGTCGTGAGTGTATTTCAGGGTCCAAATAAAGTAAAAAAAGCTAAGGGCGCAAAGGGCATCCATGAGATACACGGTTGGATAACCCCAAAGCGCAATTAAAAAGCCGCCTAGAGCGGGTCCGACCATGGAAGCGGTTTGAAATACCGTGCTGCTCCAGGTCATGGCGTTGGGGAAGTCTTTTTCAGCAACCAATTGAGGTAATAAGGCCTGTTTGGCAGGATCGCTGAGGGCGCGGGAAAGGCCTATGAAAAACAAAAGCACATACATGATCCAAACCGTGGGATGAAAGTGGGAGGTTAAGGCTAAACCAAAAGAACATAGGGCAAAGAGAAGTTGGGAGAATAACACGATGTTTTTACGGTTATAACGATCAGCCAAAGAACCGGCCGGTAAAATAAATAGAAAAATGGGAAGCCAGGAAACCAGACCGATGAAACCGAGCGCCAGGGTGGAGTTGGTAATCGCGTAAATTTCCCACTGGATGGTGACGGCTAGCATTTGTTGACCCAAAACCGCTATAAAGTTACCAATGACATAAGCGCGGTAATTGGGGTGACGCAGGGCGGCGTAAGGATCGAGAATGGATTTTCGCTGTTGTGTCGTCCAGGTTGGCATGAATCGCATTGTAAGGTTCGACAGATAAAATAAAAAGATGTTATCAGGCAGTTAAGCTAAAATAATTCACGTTATCTTTTGAGGAAATCATGTCTTTTATAAAAACGCCGCGAGGCGAATTTTTTTATCTTAAACACGGGTTGACAGGACCAGTGGTTTATTTGCTTCACGGACTTGGCGCGAAATGCCAGGATTGGGAATCGATTCCTGATGAATTGGCTGAGGCCGGATTTCGTGTTTTTGCTTTTGATATGAAAGGCCACGGCCAGAGTGAAAAGCCAAAATTGGGTTATGCCCCAGAAGATTTAGCCAGAGATTTGGAAGCCTGCGCGACCGAATTCAGTCATCGTGATATTCATGTAGTGGGACACTCCACCGGTGGCCGTAACGCCTTATTCTTTGCCACCATGTTCGTGGATAAAACCTCGAGCCTCACCATTATTGATCAAACTTTAACAGCGGACCCGGAGAGATGGAAGAAGACTCAGGAAAATTACAGTCAATATCCGACTCCGTTTATGGACGAAGTTTCTTTGGATGAGTTTTTGCTCAACAAGTTTCCGGATAAAGAAGGACGCCGAGAGTTTGAAAAAAGTCAGTTTTCCCCAAATGATGCGGGCCACTGGGGTTGGAATTTTTCGGTTTCGGCGGCGGTGGAAATTCAACGGTTAGGAAGAGCAAAAGATCTTCACTGGCTTTTAAAACGAGTCCAATGTCCGCTTCTTTTTATGAAAGCCGAGGATAGTTCTTATGTGTCGCTAGAAGAGTGTGAAAAGATTAGTGATTTATTACCTCCGGGAAGCCTGACAATGATTGAAAAAGCGGGCCATGGGGTATTTTATGACAATCCTAAAGCTTTTTTGGGCGCACTGGTTCCTTTTTTACAGTCGAACAGTGCTTCTTGACCCTCAATTTACCCCGAAATTCTTTTATTTAAATAGCCTTTTGGGTATACTCTCGCCTCCCTTTACCAGTTCATGATCAGTCTTATATTGATTCGGGCCGGTTGTTTGGGAACCAGTTGAATAATTTAAAAGAGGTTAGAAATGACAGTTCGTTCGGATTTACGCAATATCGCCATTATCGCTCACGTTGACCATGGCAAAACCACATTGGTGGATGCTTTGTTCAAACAGTCAGGCGTGTTCCGATCCAACGAGCACATGGAAGAACGGGTGATGGACTCGAACGCGCTTGAGAAAGAACGCGGCATCACGATCTTCTCGAAGAACGCCTCAATTGTATGGAATGGCGTCAGAATTAATATTGTTGATACCCCCGGTCACGCTGACTTTGGCGGTGAAGTGGAACGTATTCTTTCCATGGTAGACGGAGTTCTTTTGTTAGTGGACGCTGCGGAAGGTCCTTTGCCTCAAACCAAATTTGTCTTGCGCAAGAGTTTGGAACAAAACTTACCCGCCATTGTAGTCATCAATAAAATTGACCGTTCAGATGCCCGTCCCCAAGAAGTGGTCGATAATGTTTTGGATCTTTTTATCGCTTTGGGAGCCAACGAAGAACAAATTGAATATCCGATCGTCTATGCCATCGCTCGTGAAGGTAAGGCTACTCTGGACTTGAACAAGCCTGGAACTGACTTGAAGCCTTTATACGACACTATTGTTAATCACTTCAAACCTATCGAAGTGGATACAGAAGGTTCTTTCCAAATGTTGGTTACGACGACCTCTTATAACGAGTATTTGGGTCGTATGGCCGTCGGTCGTGTGAAGCGCGGGAAGATCAAAATGGGCGACCCGATTACTCTGATTAAGCTCGATGGCCGTCATGTGGCCAGCAGCGCTACCAAGCTCTTTAATTATCAAGGTATTAAACAAGCTGAATGCCCAGAAGCCTCCGCGGGAGATATTATCCTGATGGCGGGTCTGGAAGACGTTCAGATCGGTGAAACCATCGCGGCGGGAACCAATCCGGAAGCTTTGCCGGCGATTACGATCGACGAGCCGACGATGTCGATGATTTTTTCCATTAATAACTCGCCTTTCGCGGGTAAAGAAGGAAAGTTCATTACGTC
>Ga0206855_10025_pt1 | contig 48514 bp, 50 predicted proteins | sample Alteio_BWOrgCont_51_FD_152637 | JGI IMG/M metagenome (GOLD analysis project Ga0206855, IMG submission 152637) | Enriched cells from forest soil in Barre Woods Harvard Forest LTER site, Petersham, Massachusetts, United States -... | ecosystem: Environmental > Terrestrial > Soil > Temperate forest >...
TTTTTTGTTTATTGGGTTATTATCCCGTAGTGCTTCTTGCTCAAGGGCAAAGTGGGCAATTGATGAAGGGAGCGCCATTGTGTTTTATAGAAAATAAAGGGCAGGTAACAGACCAAGACGGGAGTGTAAGAAAGGACATAGATTATAAGCTGAGTGCTGCACCAGGATTGAATGTATTTATTGGGAAAGGTGGGTTGTGTTATCAATTCTATAAAACCCCCAAAACCCTCCCACAAGAAAAGCGGGACCTTGTTCCAGGGCTTCCCCTTAGCATCTGTCCTAAAAGAGATTATTGCGAGAAATTAGAAGAAAATACTGTCACTGAATATGAAATGTACCGGCTGGATGTGGAACTGGTGGGGGCGAATGCGAATGCGAGGGTGGTGGCAGAGGAGCTGCAAGGGCATTACGAAAATTACTATACTGCGGCGGTTAATGGCGCTGCGGCAAGGAGCTATGGTAAGATTACCTACAAAAATATTTACCCCAATATAGACTGGGTGCTTTACCTGAAAGATAACCAACTGGAATATGATTTTATAGTAAGGCCGGGGGGCAATGTAAAAAACATAAAGATACGCTATGACGGGGCTACCAGCCTGCAAGCAGAAAATAATGAAATGCTTGCGATTACTCCATTTGGGAAAATACAGGAAGCAGGATTAATCAGTTATCAAAAAGAAGATTGCAAAAAAATAGCTTCCAGTTTTGAGTTACAGGATAATATTTTGCAGTTTGACGTAGATAAGTATGAAGGTACGCTTATTATAGACCCACAGCTGCAATGGGCTACTTACTATGGTGGTAGTGGAACAAGTGACGATAGGATAAGATCTGACGCTACAGGCGATATATATATAACAGGATCTACCCCAAGTATAACAAACATAGCTACGAGTGGCGCTTATCAAGCGGTTTACGGGGGAGGGGGGGATGCGTATCTTGCAAAATTCAGCAGTAGTGGAGCTATAACATGGGCTACTTATTATGGAGGTAGCGCTGCTGAGGACAGCTGGGATGTGGCCTTAGACAAAGAGGGTAATATATTTATAGCAGGGGGTACAGAAAGCACAAACAATATAGCTACTCCCGGCGCGTATAAAACCTATTTGAGTGGAACAAGCGATGCGTTTATAGCAAAATTCTCTGCTTTAGGAGCATTGATTTGGGCCACTTATTATGGAGGCGATGGTGATGACGGAGCAACTGCTATAATTTGCGACAGTGCAGGGAACGCCTATGTTACTGGGAACACCCTCAGTAGCGATAGCATAGCTACGCCTGGCGCTTACCAAAGTAATGGGGGAAACATGTTTCTATCAAAATTCAGCAGTGCAGGGGTGTTGCTTTGGGGTACTTACTATGGCGGGAGCGGCGAAGAGACCACAAACAGTATTACTATTGACAGCATGGACAACGTGTATATAACCGGCAGTACGGCCGACACAGACAGCATTGCCACTGCTGGCGCATACCAAAGCAGCTATGGCGGCGGCGAGGAAGATGCTTTTATAGCAAAGTTTACGTCCAGCGGAGCTATATTATGGGCTACCTACTATGGCGGCAGCGGGGATGATGGGAGTGGCGGAATATGCAGCGACCAGGCAGGTAATATATATATTGTGGGGCTTACTGACAGCAGGGATAGCATTGCAACCCCCGGCGCATACCAAACCGTGTGTAATTTCGGCAATCCTTACAATTTTAGCGGTGACCCTGATGCTTTTCTTGCAAAGTTCAGCGATAGCGGAACAATAATATGGGCTACTTATTATGGCGTTAATGGTATTACCAGGGCCAGGGGCGTAACAGCAGACAACTTAGGTAATGTTTATATGGCCGGTACTACTACCAGTACAGATAGCATAGCTACCCCAGGCGCGTACCAATACGTATATAATGGCGGGGGAGACGCATTTATTGCAGAGTTCAGCAATGCAGGCGCACTGCTGTGGGGTACTTATTTCGGAGGCATAGAAGCGGAATACGGATTGGATATAGCCTATGATGGCATGGGCAATTTTTACTTGTTAGGCACTACTAACAGCGCAAAAGGAATAGCTACCTATAATGCCTATGATACTACATTTTATGGCGATACTGCATATTTTATAGGCCCTACGGGGCCTGATACGGGTATAACAACTGTTACATTTATCGCAAAATTTGATTCCATGCACGCTGATGGGGTGAAGGAAGTAAGTGCGCCAAGTGGTAAGATAAGTATATACCCCAGCCCTGCAAAAGACGTGGTGGAGGTAAGCTGGCAGGGGAGTGGCCCATTCGGCGTTGCTCATGGTGACAAGATGGAAGTATCTATTCTAAACATGGAGGGGCAGGAGCTATATAAAACTGCTGTAGCAGCGTCTTTGCAGCATGTGGCTATACCTGTGTCTATGCTGCCTGCGGGGGTGTATGTGTGCGTGGTACAGAACGCGGGGGGCAGGTGGTATGGGAAGTTTGTGAAAATGTGAAAATGTGGAGAATGCGAAAATGTGAAAATTCCTTCATTTTGTATTGAGATGCTCAATAGAAATCCGAAGATGAATGGTGCAAACGCCACTAAAGCTAAATAGCAGTAATTGGGCTTGGACAACAGTTTTTTTATTCATACAACATCCTAATCCAGGCTTTATTTTAATAAAATTCCCGATTTGTCGTATTTTATCGGTACATTGTGAGCAACAACTACATACTACATGGAAAATACAATTACCGTACCATATTTAACGAGCAATAAAGCTGCAAGTATAAATGTACTTTTGAAATATAATATTGAGCGGGTGGACAATATCCAAACGGTTACCTGCACCATAAGCAAAAGCGAAGAAGTGATACCGCTATGGCTGCATCCGCATAAATTTGAGATCAAGTCGGTTTATAACAATGGCAAGTACGAAACGCTGTTCAACTTTGAGAATAATACCAAGAATTTAGACAGCGCGCTATTCATTGATGAATCTTACCTTGCTATAATGACTAAGGAGCGGCTGAAGATAGGGTAATCTAAAGTAGCGAAAGCGCCATCTGCACCAGCCCGATAACAAAGCCCAGCACACCGCCGATAATTTCGAGGAACCAGAATTCTTTTTTCATTACCGCCTGCAATATTTCTTCCAGTTTATCTGATGAAAAATTAGCCACTTTTTCGGTGACCATTTTTTCAATGTCTATTTTTTTGCTTAAAGAATCGGTGTATTGGTGAATGATCTCGGGCAGCAGCAGGGCTATTTCTTCCATCATGCCTTCCTTTATTTTATCAAGCGTGCCGCCACCTACAAACATGGAGATGACCGGCAGCTTTTCTTTCAGCTTCACATGCAGGAAATTGTCGAGGTGCTTTTCTATAGTGGGGGTGAGTTCTTTAAGTTGTTCCGGGTCTTTTAGCTGCACCGCAATCTCGCTGAAATGGATCAGTTCTTTTGCCACAACGCCCCCTAATTTTTCGGCTACCTGCTTTTGCCTTTTCGGGAAAATGCCTTGTATAGTGATACCCAGAAAACGTATGGGTTTGCGGGGATGGAACAGCATGTAAATAGCTATCCATGTGGTAAACCAGCCAGTAAACGCAGCAATAAACGGCTGCAACCAAAACATAAAAGTGTTCATCTTAATTATACCATTTAAACATCAAAAATCTGCTTCGTAAAATACCTTTGCGGACTTAAAAACCTAACAAGGGGAACCGCGTCTTTGCGCCTCTGCGAGAGATTCTTTCGTGCCGTGGTATTACTTTTTTATCGTTCCTAAATCGTGGGCGAAGGTATAGGAAAACAGGGTAGCCCCGGTAATATTCAGGTGCATGTTATTGTTAAAATAGCTTGCATTTTTACACATACTGTCCTTTGTATAATCCAGAAAAAAAACATTCTCTGCCTCAAGCGACCTGTATTTGGAAATGATGAAGCGGATATTGGAAATCAGTTTGTAACCCCTTTCATAAATAGGCGGCATCACTAAAATTACCTTTATCCCTTTTTGGGTTATAGCCGCAATGGTAGATTGCAGCGTATTAAATACCTGCTCATCGCATTCTTCATTAAAAGGCGTAGTGATATTATTGAAATTATGGCCGGAGTCGGTTACCGGTTCATAGCCGCATTGCGGGTCGGGCTTGCCGGAGGCATGTATCATTTCCCAATAAAAAGATTTGTTGAGCAAAGTAAGCTTATATCCCGGCAGGTACCGTGCGTGGAATATTTTGTTATGCTCTATCTGCACCAAAGCATTAAAAACATTTTTCCTGTCTAAGTAAGCATAGAAAAAATCAGGCCGCATAATGATCCAGTCTTTTCCCAGGAACGGGTTGCAGCCGATGACAATGTACTTGCAATTCTTTTCATACTCCAGGTATTCTCGTATCAATGCATTGTATTGGAGAAAAAACATACCATCATAACCCATATTCCAGGAAGAGAGGCCGGTAATTTTTTTTATAATAGCCGGGTCGAAATGTTTCAGGGCGGTTGATGGCCCGAAGATCATCATGTCGGGGTCTAATTTGTGGTTCAATACCTGCGCGTATTTATTGGTAGCTCTTTTTTTGTAACAATAGTCAATAGTGTATTGCAAAGCATATAGCATAAGCAACAAGATTGCTACGAAACGTGATATATACCGGATATGTTTTTTCACTCGTTAAAATTGAAAATAAATGAATTGCTGGTTATCGTAAGCGCCAAATAAAAGTATGGCTATAATGAGGCAATAATAAAAGCCCCATCTCCATATTTGTGGTTTCTTGTTCACTATTTCTATTGCGTGCCTGCCTTTGGTTTTGTACTGTATAAATTCCAGGAATAAGATCAGCGCTATGCCGGTCAATAAATTGTATATACCGAGAATAGTATCGTTGCCGCCCAAGGCAGTAACCGTAGCTTTAATGCTTTGCAGGGAAGATAAACAATTCCATCCTGTAAATAAATGGGTACTTATAAAAACAGCATCGTGCAGGTTTGCTGCCCTGAAAAATATCCAGGCGAAGCTGACTAAAAGGAAGGTGATAACTATGGATAAAAAATTATTTAGCGAGGAGTTTTTACGGATACCCATAGTATTTAAAATACCAACCCTTGCTTTTTTAGTAATCATGCCAGAGATCAGGTAAAAGCAATGCAAGGCGCCCCAAACAATAAACGTCCAGTTTGCGCCATGCCATAAACCGCTGATTAGAAAAACGATAGCAAGGTTGATATAAAGCCGCAGGCGAGATGCCCTGTTGCCACCTATTGGAATGTATAAATAGTCACGGAACCAGGTGGACAAGGAGATGTGCCACCTTGACCAGAAATTGGATATGGATTTAGCGAAATAAGGCCGGTTGAAATTATTCATCAGTTTGAAACCCATAACTTTTGCCGCGCCAATGGCAATATCGGAATAACCCGAGAAATCGCAATAGATCTGGAACGTAAAAAAGAGCGTGGCAATGGTAAGGGATACCCCATTGAAGTTTTGTGGGTGTGCATATACTGTTTTCACAATAATAGCCAACCTGTCGGCAATCACTATCTTTTTAAACAACCCCCAGAGCATCAGTTTCAGTCCTTCTTTGCAGTTTTCATAATCGAAATCATGCCGTTCATAAAACTGGTGGAGCAGGTTTTGTGGCCTTTCTATAGGCCCGGCTACAAGCTGCGGATAAAACATTACATACAACGCATAAATACCCAGATGCCGCTCCGCTTTCTGGTTGCCTCTATACACCTCTATGGTATAGCTCATGGCCTGGAATGTATGAAACGATAAGCCGATTGGCAATATCAAGGATAATAAGGGAATGCTGTAAGCGCTTGCTAATTGATTAAGATTGACCGCAAAAAAATTGTAGTATTTAAAAACTGCCAGTACCCCCACATTTGCAACAATACTCATTACTAAGAACCATTTGCGCCTGCTTCCCGCAGCCTGCTCTATCATTATCCCGGCTATGTAATCAATGGCAATGGTAAAGAAAAGAATGAGTATATAAACCGGAACAAAAGCCATGTAAAAAACACAACTCGCCACCAGCAAATGAAACCAGCGGAACTTATAAGGCAGCAAAAAATAGATAACAGTAACGATAGGGAAGAACAGTAAGAATTGGAAAGAATTAAAAAGCATAAAACGCCTGGTTTCGGGATATGTGCAAATATAGAACTAACAGTATGGAAAAAGGAAACTCCCTGTTCAAATATAAGCATTGGATTTGTTCTTCTCCAGGAACATAAAGTAAAAACGGAGATACTATTCTTACACAATTTCCATATATTTGTAGTGAAGCATTGAAATATGAAGTTACCACACCCAATACCATATCAGGGCAGCAAAAGGAATTTAGCTAGTGAGATTTTGAGATTATTTCCCGATGATTTCAACAGGTTGATTGAGCCGTTTGCAGGTTCTGCGGCTATAACAATAGCTTCTGCTTATTATTTTAAGGCAGATCATTTTGTTATTAATGACATCAACAAGCCTTTGACTAATCTATGGAATGTCATTATTAATAAACCTCAAACTATTATTAAAGCATACCACGACATCTGGCACGGACAGTTGGGAGATGAAGAACAATATTATTATCAAATACGTGAAGCGTTTAATGAAACTAAACAGCCTGAATATTTATTATTTCTTTTGGCAAAGTGCGTAAAAGCGGCAGTACGATACAATACACAGGGGGGATTTAACCAAAGCCTCGACAAAAGGCGGCTTGGAAGAAATCCGCAAATGATGAGAGATGATATTTTAAGAGTATCCCAACTTTTAAAAGATAAAACAGAAATACATGCTGTTGACTATTCGCAAATCTTTGACATGGCAATGCCTGATGATTTGGTTTATTTAGACCCCCCATACCAGGGAACAGGATTGAATGGTGGCTTTAATTATTCCGGCAATATTGAATTTGAAGACTTTGTTATTTCACTAATGGAGCTTAACAACAGGCAAGTGCCATACATATTAAGTTTTGATGGAAGAACAGGTGATAAAATTCATGGTATTCCATTACCCGAAATTCTGGGACTTACAAAAATTGAAGTTAATGCCGGTCGTTCTTCACAGGCTACATTACTTAGCAGGCATGAATACACTTTTGAAGCTATTTATTTATCGCCTGTATTAGTTGAAAAAATTGATTTGCAAAAAGTAACCGGCACTAAAAAATCACATCAAACCGAACTATTTGGATGATTAAAGAGGAGAAAGAATACCCAAAGGAATTTTTAGAGTATGTACAATCAATTACGAACAAGCGCGCTAAGATTGTTATTGACCATATTTTAAAACATGGCTTCATTACAACAGGAGACCTTGAAAATACTTATGGCTACAATCATCCGCCACGGGCTGCAAGAGATGTGAGGGAGGCGGGTATTCCACTTGAAACTTTTAAAGTAAAATCGAAAGAAGGCAAATCTATTGCTGCCTATAAGTTTGGTGATTTATTGCAATTGCAAACTGAAAGAGTAACTGGCAGAATTTCGTTCTCTAAAAAATTTAAAAAGCAGCTTTATAAAATTCATAAAGGTCATTGTAATATTTGTAACGGACAGTTTGAAGAACGCTATTTACAGATAGACCATAGAGTGCCTTATGAAGTTATAGGCGACCTGACTGATAGAAAGCCGGAGCATTTCATGCTTTTATGCGGTTCCTGCAACAGTGCGAAATCATGGAGTTGTGAGCATTGTAATAATTGGAAAGAAACTAAAAAGCCTGAAATATGTACAACATGTTATTGGGGAAGCCCTGAACATTACACCCATATTGCACTGAAAGAAATGCGGCGGCTCGACTTGCAATGGTCAGGCAATGAAGTAAAATACTACGATGCGATTAAAATAATTGCAGACAAAAACAACGTTGAGCTACCTGATTTTGTAAAGAAAATAATAGCGGAGAAAGCCAGTTGAGACCTTTTATTATTAATACTTGTAAACAAATCTATTACGATTTGAAGATTGCCTGATTTTTTCCCAGTCTAACGCATTTGCGACTTGTCTAAATTCATCAAAGTATATGTAAAATGGTTGAATTTTCTTATCCTCATTTTTCGCAGTCTCAATCTTACTAATAACTGATTCAGTAAGTGCCTCTCCTTTTAATTCAACATCTAAAAAGAACTCTGTTAATCTATCTCCTGATTCATATCCCTTCTTTTTAAGACCCAAATTCCAATCTTTTCAATAATGCTTATAGAGAAATAAATTCACTTGTAATTGAGAAAAATGAAAAGACAACCGTAGCCATCCAACAATTTCGTTAAATTCCCAGTCATATGCGTTTGAAACATCAAAAAGGTTATTACCTGAATGAGGTAAAATACCCGACTTTTTTCGTAATGTTTCCGATTTATTATAAAAGGCATCTTCTGAAAACCTATATATTGCGATGCTAAAAAAATAATTTTCCATGTATCCTAAATTTAATCCTTTTACTCAATTTAGTTAATTAAGAATACAGAATATTAAATAGAATAATTACTTTTCAATAAACTTCCAAATATCCTCAATAAGTAAGTTGTCGAAAGTTTTTATGTGGTCTTTAAGGATATTCTCTGTCCTCATGTTTGGGCGTATGTCGCAGTAATATACTCCGTCTAATGGATTTAGTTTAACTGTGTATCCCTTAAAGTGTCCGGGGAGAAACGTTGAGTTAATCCCGTATTCATTTTCTTTTTTGTTCTTTTTTCTTTGCACATCGTTTAGGAAAATGGCTATATGGGGTGTTTGTTTTTCCGTGAGTTTATTGTAAAGGAATTTGTCAATAAATATTTTATCAATCCTATCCTTGCTCGAAGTCTTGACGGAGCCAATAACTTTGATCTCATCTTTATTTTTGATGATTAAATCGTGTTGATAGCTCATGTCAAACTCTTTGATGCCATCAATTAATACCGGAATTTGAACTACGCCGGCTTTTGCCTCAATTCCCATTTCATTAATTATGAGCCTGATGAAACTTTCAAATAAATCACCATTAAGTTTTCTGGCTGTGTTGGCTTTGCCACCTGAAATACCATCAAGAGCTGCACCGATAGATTGCTGTATGGTATAAGTTACATTATTGAGTATTTGCCTTTCCACAGCAAGCTCCGGTTTAATATCTTTCAGGTTGGATAGGATTTCCATGTATTTTTTATTTGCAATGGAAAAAGTATCAGCATTATACATCAAATCTGAATTGATAGGGCGGGTTATTTGAAAATTACCATCTTTATCGTACTGGTAAAATTGGTAATGGTTTTCATTTTGAGAAATGATCACTGCCTGTAGATGTTTTGCCACAAAATCTAAGTAACGTTTTGTAAATTCAACATACCCTTCAAGTGTTTTGAAGTTTCCTTTGTCAAGCGCTTGTAAAACGAGTGTTTGTATATTCATCGTATTGAATTACGCCTTTTTTGGTTGTCAAAATCATATTGTACCCATTTTTCAATTTTCCAGTCTTCTACTAACTCAATCCGGTTTGCCGCCCATCCAAGATATTCTTCCGACAGGTCACAAGCCATCCACTTTCTTTGAAGTTGTTCAGCGCAAACAGCGGTAGTGCCGGAGCCGCAAAAGGGGTCTAATACTACATCGCCAACATTAGATGATGCGAGAATGATCTTACGAAGCAGTTCTTCCGGCTTTTGTGTGGGGTGAGGTGTTTTTTCGTGCATCCCATTACAAGTAGTCGGTATTTCCAAAACATCCTTTGGTTTTGCACCTAATGGGTTGGGCTCCCAAATATGGTCATTTTTCTTTCTATTACCATATTGGCTTGTCTCAGCTTGTGGGTGGCTTGGGTACTTCAGGGTATGTTCACCATAAGGAATACGTATGTCGTCAATATTCAGGCTGAATTGCTTGGTTTTCCGAAAGTGCATAATGCTCTCATGGCTTCGTCCCCAATCATTTCCTAAGTTCGCTTTATTTTTATAATGCCAGATTATCCACCGGCAAGACTTGAAATATTTTGATGCAGGATGTTTTATGTCGGCAAGTATTTCAGAGAAGCCGCAAATATAGAGCGAACCTGTTGGTTTCAATACCCGTGCAGCCTGTTCAATCCATTCCATTGAAAACTTAATATACTGCTCCTGGCTTTCAAAAGTATCCCAATCGGCCTTACTGATATTGTATGGAGGGTCGGCAAAAACCAAATCAATACTTTCGGCAGGCAGAGACCGCAGCCAATGGATACTATTACCCCGCCATAGCTTGCCATTAGGGTGTTTATAGAAAAGAACAGGGATTCCGGCCTCACTATTCAAGTAATCATTATCAACCCGCTCACCCTTAAATTGAGGTGTGCCGAAAAAAGTCGGTATTTCCTTATTCCTTTCTAAAATTTTACCCATATACTTGTGTCCTGTCTTGCACTCAAATTTACCAAATTGGAGAAGGTTAGGAAGCTAAACTTACTAACATTTGTTAATCATAGCACATGCACCAATCTTGTTTCTCCTATTCAAAAGTAATTACAAATCCCACAAATTTCCCCCTACTCCAGAAAATACACTTATTTTGAGGCTGATTTTAAAAACGCAATAATGAAAGTATTGATTATTGGCACTTCCTTATTAATGGCAGGTATGGCAGCACAGGCGCAGGGACAGGGACAGGCGGCATTTACGGGGCAATACCCGGAGACAAAAAAAACAACCCAGGTTGATGATTACTTTGGCACAAAGGTTGCAGACCCTTACCGCTGGCTGGAGGATGACCGGTCGGAGGAGACAAAGGAGTGGGTGGTAGCTCAAAACAAGGTTACCTCCGCTTATATTTCGCAGATACCTGGCCGCGATGTGATAAAGAGCCGCCTTACGGAACTGTGGAATTATAAAAAGTATAGCGCGCCATTTAAAGAGGGCGATTACACTTATTTTTACCTAAATGACGGCCTGCAAAACCAAAGTGTATTGTACCGCCAGAAGGGGAACGACAAGCCGGAGGTTTTTCTTGACCCCAATAAATTCTCTGCCGATGGCACCTCCTCTTTACAGGGTATTGATTTTACTAAGGATGGTTCTCTTGCCGCATACCAGGTAAGCGAGGGCGGCAGCGACTGGCGCAAAGTAATAGTGATAGACACAAAGACCGGGCAAAAGGTTGATGATACGTTGCATGATGTGAAGTTCAGCGGCCTGTCTTGGTTGCATAATATGGGCTTTTACTACAGCAGCTATGATAAACCGAAAGGCAGCGAGCTATCTGAAAAAACACAGATACACAAACTATATTTTCACAAATTAGGTACGCCGCAAAGTGAGGATAAGCTCATATTTGGCGGCGATGCTACCCCGCGCAGGTATATAGGCGGGGGCGTTACCGAAGATGAAAATTTCTTAGTGATAAGCGCCTCAAATGCCACGTATGGCAATGAGCTTTACATCCAGAACCTTAGGAATACGGACGTGCCATCGGCAATGGGATCAACTGCAACTCCAAAACAAATTATGGAGGCATATACAAAAATAGACGGTCCTATTGTGCCTGTTGTTACCGGCTTTGATTATGAGCAGAACGTTGTTTATTCAGACAACGGCAAGCTGTATATAGAAACCAACCAGGATGCGCCCAACCGCAGGCTGGTAGTGGTTGACGCCGCAACGCCAACAAAAGATAATTGGAAAACACTGATACCCGAAACCAAGTTCCCTTTGAGCATATCAACCTGTGGCCATAAATTCTTCGCGCAGTATATTGAGGACGCTGTTTCAAAAGTATATCAATACGGCATGGATGGAAAGATGGAAAAAGAAATTAAATTGCCGGGATTGGGGACTGCCGGGGGATTCAGCGGCAAGACGCTGGAAATGGAAACCTACTACACCTATACCTCTTATGTATATCCCGCCACCATTTTTAAGTACGATATTAGTACAGGCAAGTCCGAACTGTATAAGGCGTCGGGTGTGCAGTTTGACCCCAAGCTGTATGAAAGCAAGCAGTTGTTTTACAAATCGAAAGACGGGCAGAAAATCCCTATGATCGTTACCTATAAAAAGGGATTGGTACTCAATGGCAAGAACCCTTTATTGCTATATGGCTATGGCGGGTTTAATATCAGCCTTACGCCATCGTTCAGTGTCAGCAACCTGGTGTTTATGGAGCGGGGAGGAGTGTATGCGGTAGCCAACCTGCGCGGTGGCGGCGAGTATGGCGATAAATGGCATGACGCAGGTATTAAAATGAAGAAGCAGAATGTTTTCAACGACTTCATCGCTGCCGCCGAATACCTTATAGCAGAGAAATATACATCAAAAGAATACCTTGCCATAGCAGGCGCATCAAATGGCGGCCTGCTCATAGGAGCTTGTATGACACAGCGCCCCGACCTGTACCGGGTATGCTTCCCCACGGTAGGTGTGCTGGATATGCTGCGCTATAACAAGTTCACAGCAGGGGCTGGCTGGTCTTATGATTATGGCACCGCCGAAGACAGCAAGGAAATGTTTGATTACCTGTACCATTATTCACCGGTGCATAATGTAAAGAAGCAGTGTTACCCGGCTACGCTCATCACCACCGGCGACCATGACGACAGGGTAGTACCAGCGCACTCGTTTAAGTTTGCCGCGTCTTTGCAAGCCGCCCAATCGTGCAAAAATCCCGTGCTGATAAACATAGAAACCAAGGCCGGGCATGGGGCCGGAAAGCCCACCGATATGCTCATCTCTGAGCAGGCCGATAAGTGGGCGTTCTTGTTCTGGAATATGGGGCTTTTATAATGGTTAATGGTTAATGATTAATTTTTTTGTGTGAGTTGTTTTCATGCAATACGCAAGGATATTAGTTACCTGTCTTTGCGATCTTTGCGCATTTTTCTTTGCGTCCTTTGCGTGAAATAATTAACCTACTGGATATGACAATAATTTCTCCGTTTCTTACATTTCCGCCGGTAAGTTGGTGGGGGAGCGTGGCGGAAGCCGGTACGGTGGTATTTGACGCCGGGGAGCATTTTCAGAAGATGAGCTATCGCAACCGTTACCGGGTGTCGGGGGCTAATAACAGCATATTGTTGAGCATACCGTTAGTGAATGGCCGCGACCAGCATATACCCATGTCAGAAGTCCTTATCCACAACGAAGATAGCTGGCAGGTGCGGCATTGGCGTACATTGGTATCGGTGTATAAACGTTCACCCTATTTCGACCACTATGAGGAAAGTTTACGGCCATTATTCAAGACACCATTTACCCATCTTATTGACTTTAACAGGGCATCTGTTGACTGGGTGAAACGGCAACTAAAACCGGACTTTGAAACTCAGGAAACGGCGATTTACCAAAGAGAATACCCACCTGAAGTTTCAGACCTCCGCAATTCAAAAAAGACCCCGGAAAACCTGCCAAAGTATTACCAGGTATTTGAAGACCGCATCGGATTTATACCCGACCTGTCTATATTAGATATGTTGTTTTCGGAAGGGCCGGAGGCTAAAAAATTTATAACGAAAAAATAATTTTAATTTTTCTTGACTAATCATTACCATTAATTGCTAAAACTTCTATTTTTACCTGCTAAAATTAATTAATGATGAGTCAATATTTCTCAAAAGGAGCATTAAATAAAGGATTTTTCCTGCTTTCGTCACAGGTTTTGGTTTTTATTTTGCTGGCTAATATGCTGGCCTCATGCGGTAATTCTGCTCCTAAACAGAGTGTTTCTGTTGATTCATTTAATGCGACAAAGGATAACCTGAATGCCCAGCTTAGCGCGGCGCACATGGAGATTGACGGCCTGACGTCAAAGAATGTTGCCCTTGATACGCAGGTCATGCACTTAGACAGCGAGATCCATAAAAAAGACCAGGAGATCGGTGTGCTGAAAGGCAGGATCGTTTATCTTGAAAAAAACAACAAGAATCTTTCCGGTACACTTAGTAAGTCTGTTGATAACCTGAAAAGCCAGAATAACCAACTGTTGAGCCAGAAGGATTCCCTGCTTGCCAGGTATAATAACGTTAAAGAACTTGGCTCCATTTTACATGCTTCCAACATCAGGCTTGTGGCAGTACATCGTAAACATAATGGCCTTGAAAAAAGTACGAACAGCGCCTGGCGGGCCGATATTCTGCGTGTGTATTTTGATATTGACAGGAACCGCATTGCCGAAGACGGCGCTAAAAAACTGTACATAGTAATTAAGGATCCCGATGGCAACCTTTTAAGCAATCCCGATTATGGTTCGGGTGTTACTACCAACTATAAAGGCGCCCTGGTGAATTACAGCTTATTATTGAAAGTGCCATTGAAGCAAAATGAATCGGTATATGACGTAACCACCGACTGGGAACAAAATGAGCCGTATAAGTCAGGGGTCTATAAAGTGTCCATCTACAATGCCGGCCACAAGATCGGCAGCGGGGATGTTACTTTAAACTGATTTTGAAAATAAAACTAAAGATGTCGCCACTTAAAAAAGGGTTTATTTGTGAAGGATCAGTCTTGATAATATGCCGCTTTTTTTTGCTTCTTCTATGATTGCCTGATGAATTTCATCCCTTTTACTAACGGAAGATTTAATAGCCTCAATGAAAGCCTTGTTTTTAACCGCTATTTTTTTAGTAATGACCTTTGGTTTCATAGCTGCAAACATAAGGCTTTGTACTTATTCAACATTGATAGCACAATTAGTTTTATCTTTTTAAGTTAACGCCTGCAATCCCGAAGGGATTGAACGTTTATAGAAACAATATTTTTAAAACACCGATGCCGAAGGTTATCGTACTATACCATGTTTAGATACCCGTACCCTCATTTGGTATAGTACGATACCTTCGGCATCGGCTACACTTTTTCTGTGCTACTATAAACGTTCGATGCTTTCAGCATCGTTACATACTATAGTCCTCAAAGAAGCCTATGGGAGAAAGGTAAGTTTAAAGTTTATTTGGTATCACTTCATTTTGACCAACCAAATGGGGAAGCCCCGGAACAAGGTCCCGCCTTTTTGCGGGAGGGGTTTGGTATCAATTAAACGCATTCAGCCCCGTTATATCCATACCGGTTATCAGCAGGTGAATATCGTGTGTCCCTTCGTAAGTAACTACCGATTCCAGGTTCATCATGTGGCGCATAATGCTGAACTCGCCGGTTATGCCCATGCCGCCGAGTATCTGCCGGGCCTCGCGCGATACTTTCAGGGCTATATCGCAGCTATTGCGCTTTGCCATAGATATTTGGGCCGTGGTAGCGCGGTTCTCATTGCGCAGCACCCCCAGCCGCCAGTTGAGCAACTGGCTTTTTGTGATCTCCGTTATCATCTCCGCCAGTTTCTTTTGGGTAAGCTGGAAGCCGGCAATGGGCCTGCCAAATTGTACTCTTTGCTGTGCATAACGCAATGCTGTATCATAGCAATCCATAGCGCAACCAAGAGCGCCCCAGGCAATTCCATACCGTGCGCTCGAAAGGCAGGTGAGCGGCCCTTTTAAACCCTTTACGCCGGGGAAAATATTTTCTTTAGGAACCTTTACATTATCAAATACAAGTTCGCCCGTTGCAGATGCCCGAAGCGACCACTTACCGTGAGTTTCGGGCGTGGAAAAACCTTCCATGCCACGTTCCACCACCATACCGTGTATTTCTCCCTGTTCATCCTTAGCCCAAACCACAGCAATATCAGCAAAGGGCGCATTTGAGATCCACATCTTGGAGCCATTAAGGATCACATAGTCGCCTGCGTCTTTGTAATTACTCAACATACCGGCAGGGTTTGAGCCGTGATCCGGCTCTGTAAGCCCGAAACAGCCCATCCATTCGCCGGTGGCCAATTTTGGCAGGTACTTTTGTTTTTGTTCTTCACTCCCGAATTTATAGATCGGGAACATAACCAGCGACCCTTGCACAGAAGCAGTAGAGCGTACCCCCGAATCGCCGCGCTCCAGTTCCTGCATCATTATACCATAAGAAATATAATCAAGCCCCGCGCCGCCGTATTTTTGTGGAATAAACGGGCCAAAACACCCCAGGTCTCCCAATCCCTTGATTATTTGGGTAGGGAATTCTGCTTTTTGGGCATATTCTTCTATTATAGGGGAAATTTCTTTTTTAACATACGACCTTACGGTATCCCGGATCAGTTTCTGCTCATCAGTCAAAAGTTCATCTACAAGGTAATAATCGGGGTGCTGGTACAGATCTTTTTCCATGTTTTGTTAAAGTTGGTATGAAAATGTGGCGCAAAGGTAGCATTTTTGGCATATTGGTATAATTTTGCACCGCATTTAAGTGTTTTAGTTCACAAATGAGTTTGTTTATAGGCTTATAGGTAAAAATCATAACCCTTAAAAACAAGTACCACAGCGAATCTCGGCAATAATTTACAAACAGGTTACAATTTGTTAATGAATTTAATGAAACGTGGAACGTATTTTGTGCAGTTATATGTAGGAACATTTATTGGACAACGCTAACTTTTTCCGGTAAAATTCCGTCTTTAGTATAAAGTAAAACAAAAGTAGTAAACAAAAGGAATATTTATGAGGCAGTTAAAGATTGCCACCCAGATCACGAACAGAGATTCCCAGGCCGTTGAAAAATACTTGCAGGAAATAAGCAAGATTTCGATGATAACGCCCGAGGAAGAAACCACCCTCGCCCAGAAAATACACATGGGTGACCAGCGCGCGCTGGAAAAACTGGTGAAATCGAATCTCCGTTTCGTAGTTTCCGTGGCCAAGCAATACCAGCACCAGGGCCTGTCCCTGAGCGACCTTATCAACGAAGGTAATTTAGGACTTATCAAGGCCGCGCAGCGTTTTGATGAGACTAAGGGTTTTAAATTCATATCCTACGCGGTATGGTGGATCCGGCAGTCTATATTACAGGCGCTGGCGGAGCAAGGCCGCTTGGTGCGCCTGCCGCAAAACAAGATAGGCACTTACAATAAGGCCAATAAAGCGTTTATAGCTTTTGAGCAGGAAAATGAGCGCGAACCTTCGACCGAAGAACTGGCTGACATACTGGACATGAGCGAAACGGAAGTTACGAACATCTTCACCAGCAATACCCGCCACACCTCGCTTGATGCACCTGTGCATGAAGCCGAAGATGTGGCTATGGGCGACCTGCTCCCCGGCAGCAGCGATACCGATGACGATGTGATGAAAGACTCACTGCGCAATGAAATACGCCGTATTTTAAAGTCACTGAGCATACGCGAAGCGGAAATACTGGCCGCCTACTTCGGCTTGGAAGGCGACAATGGCCCAAGCATAGAAGAAATAGGTGAGAAATACGACCTTACAAAGGAACGTATCCGCCAGATAAAAGAACGCGCCATAAAACGCCTGCAAAAAGCGCGTTACAGCAATGCTTTGAAGGTGTATTTGGGATAAACGATCATGTTTTAAAATATGCAAAAGCCCGGTAGATTTTCTATCGGGCTTTTTAGTTGGTGCAATAAAAAGTATTGTTATGGGAGCTTACCACTTACCTTGTATTCATTCTGAATATTTTGCTGATACTCTTTATAATAGCCCCACGGATCACCGGGATGCTGTTTTTTGTATTCAAGAAAAAATCTTTTTTCATCCGGCTGCATCAACAGTATTTGCCGTTCTTCTTCCGTCATTGCAGATAGTTTTTTAGCGGCAGTTTTAGACCTTTTGCCAACTGTTTCATTACATCTGGTCATAAAAGAATTTATTGTTCTTGCGCTCTCAAAATTTTCAACTTTTCTGAAAGATACTAAAAGAGTTTTTATTCTGAAATCTTATTTTTGTAAATACGGATTATGTATTTTTGGTGAGATTCTATTTCAATTGCATAAAATATAAAAATAATGTATATGAATAACATAGATACCTTAATAATAGAACTGCGTGAATCGGCTGATATATCTGTCAGGTCATATCATGTTTGTGATGAAGTCGGAATTATAACCATTCGAGATTTGCATACATATTTACAAAAAAATGAAGACTTTTTAAGTATAAAGAATTGTGGCAGGAAAAGCAATAAAGAATTATTGGCTATTCACGAACAATTTTTACCTTTTTATCCTATCGAAACTGAATTTTCCATTGATACATTTTTTGAGATTTCAAACCCAATAAAATTTGAATCAGCAGTTGAGGATGAGTTTGATAAATTATCAGTTAGAGCAAAAAATGCCTTTCGCAATTATTTTAAGAAAAAGCCTATATGGAACAACATTGTTAAGGATGAGTTTATCAATAAAGTTTTTAAAATTGATAAACTAAAAAACGTTGGAACTAAAACTGAATCAGAGATTGCGCTCTTTATTGATAAAGCCAAAGAGTTATTTTACATAATAGCGAAAGAAGAATTTTCTCCGTTGGAACTAATAAGCCAAGACCTAAAGAAGATTACCGGAATTGTTATAACCGATAGTTCTTTATTAGAATCATACGCTCAAAATAAATTTCCTATCATTTTATTCTCGGCTATGCACCTTGATATACTTTTTAATTTAGATGAGGTAGAAGTGGATATTATCCAAAATCATTTCAAATTATTTGATAAAAAAAATACTCTTAAAGAGATTGGAAAGAAGTTTGGTATTACCAATGAGCGGGTGAGACAAAAAAGAGAGAAAGCATTGCAAAAAATTGAGGATTCATGTAATATTTTTAATTCTTTACTTTCTCATTCAGAATATCCAATGTTACTAAAAGGCTCTGATATTTTTTGTTTACCTAATGATTTTAAAGAAAGCAGCATTTTTTCAGAAATAGAAACTGTAGGAAATATATTTGCGTCTTATATTTTGGCGATAATTTTTCATGACATTTATTTTTCGATTTCATTAAATGATAGAATCAAACGCCCAACTGAAATTTATTCCTATCAAGAATACGCTTTGCACAAAAGAATAAATGGTAGTTACCTTATTCGGAAAGATATTATTTCTAAAAGTCAAGTAATAAATTTTTTTGAAATAATTTTGGATATAGTTTGTAGTCGCCGTGAAAAAGATTACGAACTAACCATAAGCAATTTAATTGAAGGTGAAATATCGAAGCATGTTGAAAGAATAATTGAAATTATACTGTGGGATGAATTTAATATTATTTCTAAAGATGGTAAGATTTGTATAGCACGTAACACACCGTTGCTGGTATATGAATATGCTATTCTTGCTCTGGAGCATATTGGCAAACCAACTCATTTGTCAAACATTATTTCTGAAATAAAAAAAACAAAACCAGAGTTTAAAACTACGGAAAATGGGTTAAGTGCCGCAATGAGGCAAGAAAAGGACATTTTTATTTATTTTGGAAGAACAAGTACTTATGGATTGAAGAAATGGGAACAAACTTTCGAGAATATGAAAGGTGGCACAATCAGAGATATTGTTGAAGAGTTTCTTCGAGATTTAGATGAACCATGTCATATAAGTTCTATAACCGAACATGTAAATAAATATAGAAAAACTGATGCAAATTCTATTATCACAAATTTAAAATTGACTACAGAAAAACGTTTTTCTTTTTTTAAAAACGGCTATGTTGGGTTACGCTCGAAAACGTATAATAAATCATATGTTTTAATTTTGATTAGAAGAAAAAAAAGAAATAAATCAAATGACATCCCCACATTATTTTAGATTTTAATTGCCTTCTTCTCTTCCTCACGTTATTGTATTATTTTTACAGAAACTTACTTTATTTACCCCTGTTAGATAGCATGGAACCGGCTGATAAAAACATACATATCTCTGTGGTTAGCCCGGTTTATAAGGCTGAGGCGATCGTGGATGAATTAGTGAAACGCCTTACCAATGAGCTATCAAAGATCACCAACGACTATGAAATAATACTGGTGGAGGACTGCGGCCCGGATAATTCGTGGGGCAAAATAGCGGAGAACTGTAAAAAAAACAGCCACGTAAAGGGGATTAAACTAAGTAAAAATTTCGGGCAGCACCATGCTATTACCGCAGGCCTTGATAATGCTAAGGGTGTATGGGTGATCGTGATGGATTGCGACCTGCAGGACAGGCCCGAAGAGATACCCAAACTGTATGCCGAAGCGCAGAAAGGATACGATATTGTATTTGCCCGCAGAACGCAACGCCAGGATGGTTTCTTTAAAAAAATAACTTCCCGGTTGTTTTATGTGGCATTCAGCTACCTCTCTGGAATTAAGCAGGATGGCACTATTGCTAATTTCGGGATATATAGCCGTAAAACAATTAATGCGGTCAACTCGCTGCGGGAGCCGATGCGGTCGTTTTCGGCAATGGCGCGCTGGGTGGGGTTTAACAGGTCGTCGGTTGATGTGGAACATGGTAAAAGATTTGAAGGAGAAACCTCTTACAATTGGAGCAAGCTCATTGACTTCGGGCTGGATATTGCCATTTCTTATTCCCAGAAGCCTTTAAAACTCGCTGTGAAACTTGGGCTGCTCATTTCCTTTTTATCGGTACTTTATTCCATATACAATCTCATAGCGTACTATGTGGGTATCATTACCGTATCGGGCTTTACCAGCCTTATTATTTCCATCTGGTTTTTATCCGGCCTTATCATTTTTATTTTGGGCATTATAGGGCTTTATGTGGGCAAGACATTTGAAGGAATAAAGAACCGACCCATTTATATTATTGATAAGGAGGAGAACATTCATGAATAACTTCAAATATTCCGAAATAGAATCAAGGAGATTTGGCAAGGAAATTTTCAGGGGGAATATGGACGTTCTGGAAATTGCTACGTTAGAAAAGTTCTATGAACATAATGACCCCGATGTATTGATTGTGCGGATACCTGTGGCAGAGCAGCATAAAATGCACCAGCTAAACAGCCTTAATAAAGAAATAATAAACGCCGATACTTTAGTTTATTACCATGTGGGGCTGGATACTACCGTACATAATCCTATAAGAAATGAAGGACTTGTTTTTGTATCTGCCAGTAGCGAACATAAAAGTGTATTTGAACAATTAGTACCCAAAATTTTCAACAACTATACCAACCATTATTTTTCAAATCCTGTTCTTGATAAACAGAAAATCACAGAGGGTTATACAGAATGGGCCATAAACGCTATTGACGCCCCCGGCAGCTTCCCGGTTCTTGCTTATGTGGATAATGTCCCGGTAGCCTTCATTACCTGTAGCTATAATGATAATAGTGCGGAAATAATTTTGAATGGCGTGTTGCCGGGCTATGAGGGAAGGGGTATTTATACGGATTTGATACGGTATGTAAAAAAACATTTCAGCGGTATGAATATACCTTTACTAAAAGTATCTACACAAATACAGAATTTTGCGGTGCAGAAGGTATGGAATAAAGAAGGCTTTATACTCAACGAAGCCTTTGTGACCATTCATTTGAATAAAAAACAAAGTTTATGATCCCATTTAATAAACCATACCTTACCGGAAAGGAGAACGATTATATATACGAGGCTGTGCTGTCTGGTAAAATATCGGGTGATGGGCTATTTACCAAACGTTGTCACCGGTTTTTTGAAGAACGCTATGGGTTTAAAAAATGCCTGCTCACCACATCCTGCACCGATGCGCTGGAGATGGCAGCGCTATTGATTGACATACAGCCGGGCGATGAGGTGATAATGCCGGCTTATACCTTTGTATCCACATCAAACGCCTTTGTGCTGCGGGGCGCAAAAATTGTATTTTGCGACAGCCATAAAGAACATCCCGGAATTGATGAAGATCTGATAGAGCCATTGATAACCCCGCGCACCAAAGCCATAGTACCCGTTCACTATGCCGGTATTGCTTGTGATATGGATAAAATAATGGCGCTGGCAAATAAGTACAACCTCTATGTGATAGAAGATGCTGCGCAGGCAATAGACAGCTATTACACCGGCAAGGATGGTATAAAACGGCCCCTGGGGTCTATAGGGCATCTCGCCGCTTTTTCTTTCCATGAAACAAAGAACATAATGGCAGGGGAGGGTGGTATGATCGTGATAAATGACGACCGGTTTGTGGAAAGAGCCGAAATAATAAGGGAAAAGGGTACGAACAGGAGTAAGTTTTTCAGGGGCGAGATAGATAAATATGGCTGGGTGGATATTGGCAGTTCTTTTTTACCATCAGATATTATTGCAGCTTTTTTGTATGCCCAATTAGAACACTTAAATGAAATACAGCGGAAGCGCAAGGAGATATGGCATACTTACTATGTGGCATTGAAACCATTTGAGGAAAGGGGATTATTTACCTTGCCTTTTATACCAGCCTATGCCACCAACAACGCCCATATGTTTTACATTGTGTGCAAAGATATGACATTGAGAAATGAGATAATCGGCTTACTGAAAGCCAACGATATACTTTCGGTATTTCATTACCTTAGCCTGCATAAAAGCCCTTACTATGCTTCAAAGCATGATGGCCGGGAACTGCCACAGACAGACAGGTATTCTGATTGCCTGCTAAGGCTGCCCATGTATTATGAATTGGAGCCGGAAAAAGTAATAGAGGTGTTACAAAAAGGACTATGATAAGGAGTTTCTCGCAATGGCGCTAAGACGCAAAATTTAATTATTAGATGATAAGTAAGTTATAAAAAGTTAAGTTCGCAAAGGTAGAACGTAGAATAAGGAAAGGGTTAATAGTCCCGAACTTTAGTTCGGGGTATGAGTAAATGTTTGTTGGCTTTAGCCAAAATTACTTGTGCAGGGTATTACTCATGTTGTGTATTTCGGCTAAAGCCAACCTGTTATTTATCGTTCCCCGGCCTGAAGGCCGGGGCAAATTAAAAAAAATATTTTTGCAAAAGATGCGGAGATTTCATTTTACAAATACCGGTAAGTTTAATGAAAAAATCATACCCTGCTTTTCATGGTTTATCATTGTGTTTGTTATTGTTTGCCGTTATTTTCATTTTCCATTTTCTGCCACGCCCAGTGGCGATGAACCATTTTATACCGATGAGATAAACTACCTCGTAAAGTATGGGGCATATAATTCATTAGCCCAGGGAACCTCATTTTTGTACTTATCGTTGGTCTTTATCTTTTCAAAGATATTCTTCATCAGTTTTCTCGTTTCTGCAAGGATTTTGAGCGCAATATTTTTTATAGTTTGCACGCGGCTGTTCCTGAAATGTTTGGGGCATTTTACCAATGTCAGTTTTGCGGAAAAATATATAGGCCTTTCTTTTTTCTGCGTTATTTCTTTTGGCTGGGTAATGAAGGGGCTGCCCGATTTTGTGAGTTGCGCTTTTATGCTTGCATCCTTTAATCTTGTGGCCGGGGCTGCAAACTACAAACGTGCTTTACTTGCCGGGGTGTTATTGTTCATAGGGTTTGCCATAAAACCGGTTACTGTTTTTGCATTCCCGGCATTGGCTGTTTTTCTTTTTTTCAATCAACTGAAAACAACAGGCTGGCGCAGAAATGCGCTGAAAACACTTCTTTTCAGCGTGGGTTTTGTGTTGTGCTTTATCTGTTATCATATTCCGGGCTACCTGGCCTATCATAAAATAATGCTGGAGGATAAAAACCATGTTTATGCCGGAGATAAAAGGATAGAAAGCGCCACTACCTGGAATGAGCGCAATGTTTATTTCGAGCTATACAATGTTCACCATAAAATAAACAAATGGGCGGTAACCTGGGAAGAGGTGGACAGTTTTAAACAACAGCATCCCGAAATAAACCTCAACATCACCGCCGGGCAGTATGCGCGCGCTAATCCTGCCGCATGGATGGCGCATGTTGGCTACAATGTTTTTCTTGCGCTGCCGTATAGCATCAATCACGGTTTCTTCTTTGCAAAATGGGCGGTGATAAATAAATTCATCAAAAACAGCCTCATCATAAAACTGGTCAGCCTTGTGCTTATCATAAGTATATGCCTGTATGAATGGAAATTTATAAAACAGAACTTCCTGTTGTTGCTGGCGCCTTTTCTGTTTTATCTTGGCGTGGGTTGTTATATCGTAACGCAGTTAGAAGATAACTGGCTGCTGTTCTGCCTGCCGTTCCTGGCATTGCCGGTGGTGAAATTCCTGGCGCGGTATATCCCGGTATTCCTGTTGCTTTTGTTGCAGTTTATTTACTTGTTGGTGTGAAAGTTTCACTCAGAGGCGCAAAGACGCAGTTTCCTATGTGGTGTTTTTAAGCCCGCAAAACCTTCAATTATCCTTGTCAAGAGGCATTAGTTATTCACTCTGCGGACTTAAAAACATAACAGGAGAATTGCGTCTTTGCCCCGCAATGGCGGGGTGAGACCCTTAATGCGGCTTACCAATCCTCTTTAATAACGCCTGCTGCTGGTATAGCTGGTAACGGTAGTTGTTCGATGTTTCGAGGTCTTTTACCATGGCTTCTATTTCTTTATCCCGGTCTTCGGGGTCATATTCGCGGGAAAGGTTGTTATTGAAAAACACCCCAACCGACTGCCATAGCACTGCCGAAAAACCACCTTTTAGTTCTTTTATTATACTGTAGCAGTTTTGCCCGGTTTGCCGGTTTATGAGCTTTATCAGCACATGGCCCTGGTCTATGCTCAGGTCTTTGAGCGGCTCTTTAAAGGTCGCGTCTAATTTTTTGTCTATTGATTTCAGGTATTTTTTACGGTCCCTGCGGCCATCCGTATTTTCAAGGTTGGTATTTACTTCTTTAAAGATAGCTGCGGCGGCAATGGCATAGGGATAGACCACATAAATATCGTTGCGCAGCTTATCCCGGCGCTTCTTTTCCTCAGCGTCAATATAAGTAGCCGATGTAGTATATTCAGGTAAAAAAACAACCGGAACCAGCCTGCCGTTTTCCATAACCGCGCCCAACCTTATGGTGTCATTTACGGAGTTTTGGGCCACAGCCCTGCCCACAGCCAGCAATAGCAACAAATACAACAACCATATCCCGCGCTTAGTAAACAACATAACTATTGTAAATTTCCGACAATTTATTGATATACGAGCAAAAAAATAATTAAACCGCTATGCCACAATAAATTGCAATAGCAAGCGTTAAAGTTTTGCAGTAAAAGAGTGTGTGTGGCTGTTAGTTGTTTGGTTTAGCGTTAATTTTGCACCCGGAATTATGAACAGAACATTAGTGGCATTGATACTGGCGGTTTGTGCGTTTGCGTCCTGCAGCAAGGAACCAAAGGGGCTTACCAAGGAAGAGATAAGGTACAAAATAGATTCTATAACCCAGGTGCGTATCCGTGAGGCAGATGAGCAGGCGCAGCAAGACCTGGACCACAGAATAAAAATAGAAGTAAAAGTAAAGGTGGACTCTATGGTAAGTGCGAGAAACCTCTCCCGGCCTCTCCGAAGGAGAGGTGAGGTCGAATGAGATACGTAAACTAACACGACTACTGTCATTTTCAAAGAAATTGTGCCCGGAAAATTGTTTATTCAAATTAATTTTTCACGAAAGTTTACAAAACATCTCCCTTTAGGGCCAGGGGCTTACTTGCGCATTACTCCACCTCACCTCTCCTTGCGCCACCGCTAAAGCTAAGGCGGCACGCGGTCGGAGAGGCCGGGAGAGGCTAAAACACACTATCTACATTGCTTATAAACAACATACAGCGCCCGGTTCTTTTTTTTGATGGGGAATGCAACCTGTGCAATAGCGCTGTGCAGTTTATCATCCGGCACGATAAAAAGAAGCTGTTCCTCTTTGCGCCGCTGCAATCTGAACCCGGGAAAAAGGCCATACAGCATTTTAACGGCAAAGCCCCCGACAGCATGATACTGTTTTATAAAGAACAATACTTTGTACGCTCTGCTGCGGCATTAACTATTTTCAGGCTGCTGGGCGGTTTGTGGCCCTTGCTGTATTCAGGCAAGATATTACCCCGTTTCCTCCGCGACGCTATTTATGACTATGTTTCCCGGCGCCGCTACAAATGGTTTGGAAAACGGAACGAGTGCATGATACCTACGCCGGAGTTGATGGAGCGGTTCCTGTAGTACCCCAGGTGTGCCACACTTCCAAAGTGTGGCACACCTTCCTCGTGATTGGAATTTACTTTCTCAAAATAAAATTTACTTTTGTTTTACAGTATCTCATCTAAATTTGGGGAATGAAATATTTCAAGACCGTCCTTTTGCTATGGAACGTTGACAAAATAAGTTGTACAAGTTGGCGAAGTTATTTTTCTTTTTTTCAAGGCGAAAAAGCTGCGAATAGTGAGCTATTTAAAGGTTTTTCAACGAAGAAAAAATGGAAAAGAACAAGTCAGGTTGTGCAAGTTATTTTGTCATCGTTCCTATTGTTTACATCCTTGCTCCCGGCAGCTTTGCAGGCGCAGGATGTCCTTTATTCTGCTTACGATAAGTACGACTTCCGGGGCGATGACTATGCCGTAGTGGGTATGACCGGCGGCAATCTTTATACCTTCATCAACAGCCCCGGCAATGCCATACTCAATGCTTACGACGACTCTATGAACAAAGTGGCTACCGTATTGCTTGACTTTTTCCCAGAAAAGATATATCAGACCGTATTTATCTCCTACCCCGATAAAATAATTGTGCTGTACCAGGCATTGGAAAGCAATAAAGTGGTGCAGTACGCGGCATTACTCGATGCAAAAGGCCGGCTGAAAGGCAAACCGGTGCAACTGGGAGAAACAAAAACCGGCATTTTCGGCGCCACACGCACCTATTTTTCTTCAGCCGTATCGGAGAATAAAAAGAATATACTCATTTACAGTGCCAGCGATAAGGGCAATGAAGTAGAATTTGACGGCAAATGGCTTGACGATAATCTGACCATTGTCAAGCGCAGCCGTGCCAGTTTCAGAATGGATAACAGGGTACAGCACGGCGAACTGAATCTGGGCAACGACGGGGTGGTGTATATGGCCGCCTACAATACCACCGGCAATCTGAATTATGCCGACCAATACCTGGTACTATCCCTTGCCCCGGGAGCTAATAAATTTGACGCTAAGGAATTGCCGCTGGATGATAAATTTGCAATAAGCGGGTATATGAAGGTTGATAATGTGAACAGGCGCTTGTATTTCGGCGGGTTTTATTCCGATAAAAAAAATGGGAGTTATAATGGTATCATCTATGCCGCATACGATATTGCTGCCGGAACCTTTATAAGCAATAAACTGATACCGTTTGATGAAAAGCTGATCCTGGCGGCAGGCGCGCGGCACCGCAACCATGCCTTTGATAATTACCAGGTGAAACAACTGATCGTGAAGAATGACGGCGGTTTTGTGCTGGTATCGGAAGTGGAGTTTGTTACCACGCGCAGCAATTATACACCCGGCCTCGGTTATTATTCGTATTATAGCCCGTATATGACCACTACCGTGCGGGAATACCATTACGATGATATTATGGCCATTTCTTACAATAAAGACGGTGTGCGCGACTGGAATTCTATCATACCCAAGCAGCAGTATTCGCAGGAGGACGGCGGCGTTTTTTCTTCTTACGCCTTGCTGAATACCGGGGGAACGCTGGCGTTTTTATTCAACGATTTCAATGTAGCCCATTCGCGCATACAGTTAGCTGCGCTGTCGGCTGATGGCAAGATGGATATTCACTCTTTTACCGCCGAGGGCAACGACTATCCCGACTGGCTGCCCCGCTATGGAAAACAAGTAGCCGCGCGGGAACTAATAGTACCCTGTTTTCATAAAAAACAAATCTGCTTCGCTAAGGTTGTTTTTTAAGGGGTAGATGTGCCACACTCTGGAAGCGTGGCACACCTGGGTGAGGCGCTTATCACTCTAATATCTTATACCCCAATGTAAAACGCACATAAGGAGCGGAAAGCGTGGAATTAATATTATACCCAGCCTGTGTATTGGCATTTACATTAGCCTGCTGTATCAGGGCGTCAAACAGCCATCTTTTACTATACTCATAGCTGAACCCGACCATGTATCCAACACGGATCAGCCCGTCTGTAGGGGTAGGGTATTGCGGGCCTGTGTAGTTCGATATATCTGTGCCTTTATATGTGATTACAGAGCTTACCGGAGGGCGTGGTATAGCTTGTCCCGGGTATGTAAATACGGTAGAATCTCTACTTACGTATATATTATTTACACTCAACGTATGCTCCGTCACCCCGGTTAATTTGCTGTAAACTATGTTTACACCACCATATACCGAAAATGATTTGGAGATGCCCAATTTCACTAATACCGGCAATTCATATTCCGTATAGGTTCCTCCAAAAGTATTTGATTTAACTATCGAATCATGGCTTTGTGTATAAGAAAATTGGGTCCGGTATAAAATTTCCCCCTCTATAGGAACAACTTCTCTGGTAAAATCCAATACAGAACCCGAATCCGCATTTTCTTTATTATAAGATTTTGGGTTGCCGATATGTATGTTGTTAAGAAAGGATTCTTTTACCGAAGGTTGCAGCATTATAGATAATCGTTGCGTTATATTGTATTGTATATATGGTGAAATAACAGCTTTTTTTGCTGCATCATTATTAAACCCCGTTTCATAACCAGCCTTTATTCCAAGTTCAAAACGGTCGAATACCGGCTTGGTTTTGGGCGTTTGTTTGGCGGCAATGGGTTTCTTTATTTCTGCCGGTTTTTTAGTGGTTGCGGGTGTTTGGGCATTGGGTTTTTCCGGGGTTGTTGTCTTATTTCCGGTATTGGCTTCTTCTCTTGCGCTTGGCCCTGAGCCTGCACTGTTATATATATTTTCGGGTTGTTGTGCTATGCCTTCGCTTTGGCTGGTTACAGCTCCGTTACTATTAAGCGCCAAAGCCGAAGCCTGTTTCCTGTTACTGTTGTTCTTATTTGCAGCAGATGATCTTGCATTTTGTCCATATTTATTTGCTGGGCTGGTTTGGTTATTATTTACCTGTTGGCTGTTATTCCCAGCTTTACTTAAATCATTATCAGCGATTTCATTTTTATCATTAACTAATTGGTTATCATTTTGTTTTGAAATAGTACCTGTTGTATTACTTTTTATATTTGTTGCATTATTCGTCATTGCGTTCCTGTTATCAGCATATGCGTTAAAGAACATTTTCTTGGTAACCACAAGGCATAATACAGCCGTCAGGCAAGCCACACCCACATACATACTGCGGCGGTAAGCCTGGCCGGGCGCCCGGAGGGGAACCCTGTCCAAACGTTTTTCAAGAGCGGCCCACGATGCGGGCGGCGGAGTTTCGGTATGGTTACCCAACTCCTCTTTGAAAAGGTCATCAATGAATTTTCCGTGGTTTTCCATTTTATTTCTATTACTTCATTAAAGAATTTATTTTCTCTTTCAATCTTCTCCTTGCGTCATTCAAATGCCACCTGCTGTTGTTCTCATTTATGTTCAGAATGTTTGCTATTTCCTTGTGCGAATAATTTTCAAAAACATAAAGGTTAAAAACAGTGCGCTGGCTATCGGGTAACGATTGTACCAACTGCAACAGTTCCTTGTGCGATATTTTTTCTACCGATTCACTGTTTACAAAAGCAGATTCTTCAAACACTTCTTTATGCGGCTGCACGTCTTTCACGTTTTTCCGCAGGTAGTCGGTAATGGTATTCACCACTATCCGCCTTATCCAGCCTTCAAATGACCCCTGGAAAGTATATTGATCCAGTTTTGTCAGCACTTTAAAGAACGAATCATTCAGTATCTCCTGCGCGTCCGTTTCATTTTTGTACAGGTATCTTTTTATTACCCCATATGCAGCTGGAGCATACAGGTCGTACAATCTTTTTTGTGCGCCGCGCGATTCTGCCAAGCAGTCCTTTATCAGCACGCTAAGCTCGCTGTGCATGGGCGCTATGCTTCTGCCCTGTGCCGTAAATGGACTAACTATGTTAATGGTTTCTGCCAATGTTTCGCGCTATATTTACTTCATCTTAGCTAAATAAACTTTCAGTTATTCCTATAGACGAGAGATATAACAGGAATGTTAGTAACTAAAAAATATTTTTCTAAGTTACTAACATTTTTCAGAGTTAACTCGTCAATATGCACAGCCATAAGTGTGCCTCATTAGTATTATATTTTTTTGGCATACTTTTTGCTGCTTAAAATAATACAACCTTATTGTGATTGTGGTTAAATAATTTGCTTTATTTGCTTTTTAATAAACCCGTAAAACTGACCTTTTAAAATACTACTTATGAAAAGAATAGCATTACTCTCTTTATTTACTTTCTCCATCTTAGCTGCTAATGCACAAATTGATACTTCTTTGAACGAAAATTTTGATGTTAAGTGCGCCATACCTGCTACTACTTATCCCGGAGGAGGATGGTATATATACAATCCATTACCGGCAACTATTCCACAGGGCGAATGGGAATGTACATCTACGCTGGGCAGGCCGGAGACTTCCGGTACTCCCACGCCGGGGGTAATGTGTACAAGCATATATGGTTCGCCTCTTGCATATAACTTAGATACTTCGTTGCTTATTACCCCGGCGTTACTTTTTAGCACTACCGAATATCCAGGTAACATTTATTTGAATTTCGATACTAAAACCACACCTATATTCCTGCCTGGAACACTTACTGTTCTCGAATCACAGGACTCTTCATTCCATACTTTTAATGACAGCGTTACATCAGATGTAATTCCCGGTTTTTCATATATGGATTCAACAGGCTGGGTTACGCACCAGGTTAATATCACTGCATATAAAGGTATAGGTATTTTTTATTTAGCGTTCAGATATACGTCCACTACCACCGATGGAAGTATCTGGTACCTTGATAACGTAAATACCACCTCTTCACCGTTGCTTATTACGGACTTAAACAAGGAAAAACTCCCGCTTACAATAATTGGTACACCTACTACATCAGAAATTAAATTATCTTATACTACTGCTGCAGCCTGTATGTGTAATTTATCTGTTTATGATATGATAGGCCGCCAGGTGCATAAAGAGCAATTTTCTGCTAAAGGGGGCGCCGGTACCTATACCATCTCCGGCCTGAACCTGGTTGCAGGCATGTACCTTGTAAAACTGGATGATGGCAGTAATTACGGGGTAACAAAAGCAGTGGTGCAATAAATTTTTATGTCTATTTCCCGCTTCCCACAAAGGTTAAAAAAAAATATTTCATTGCGGTACTAACATTTAGAACTTTTACAACGCCTATATATATGGTGGGTATGCTCACCGGTAATAAATCAGCAGCCCCTGTAAATTTCGATCCATACTGTTAGTATTACTCTGAACCCTGTTTTTGGAGAGAAGAAAAGATACGGCGCTTAACATTCCATGTTAAGCGTTTATTTTTTTTATTCAGGGTATGAAAATATTACTTCCTCAATTTAAAACATATACATTTGTGGCAGGAAACTAAATTTTACGATTCCATGAGTAATTTTAATGAAGAAGACCAGGAGCTGATAAAGAATATTCTCGCAATTATGAAGGCGCTGGAACGGACTATGATCCAATCTGATTTTAAGGAAGATTACTTAAAAAACAAAGAATACTGGACTAAGGCGCTGAATGTGAAATTTGGCGAGATCCATCTCAAAAATATTTTCGACAAACCCCACAAACCTGAAGGCGCTCCGGGTGAGCCGTGATTCAATATTCAAGATCAACCGTAAATTTCACCCGTTCCCTTTTCTTAGTGAATACATGCCAGTTGCCATTATAGTCAATATGGGTAGGGTATAGTTTGTTACTTATTTGTTTCGTGCGCACCTTCATCTGCACATCAAAGTCATAAAGGAGGGTGTGGTAAGACAAAGAATAATTGCGAGCTACAATGCTGTAATCGCTTTTTCGGAACCAGGTCGTTAATTCATTATATAGTACGCTGCGCTCATAGCCGCTTCTGGGCGTTATCCTGAATACGTAACACTCCTGTCCGTCATATATTTCCACTGCAATTTTAAAATCATACTTTTCCGCTTCTCCCTCATCAAATATCGAAGCCCTGTCGCCCATAAAGGGTACTCCGCTTACTTTAGAGCCGGGGTTGAAGATGAGTTGTTTCAGTTCATATTCGCTTTTAGCCATTGTGCCGCTTCCTCTTTCGTTAAGCGATCCGGCCACAATATCGTTTTCATTACAAACAGGCTCTTTGGCAAAAAACAAATGTGCAAACAGCCCGGCGGTATAGTAGTTGTAATCGCCGCTTCTATCAAAAAAATCACCGGTAGTATGCTGCTCCAGTACCTGCGTGGTACGGCATCCGTTCGCTACCTCCTGCTTCGTTTTACTTTGCATAGTAGCCATAGTGTTCCCATCGTTGTCATGCACCTGGAAGTCATTAATTGCCGTATAGTGTACAAAGTGCAGGCTTTTGAATGCTTTATAAAATGTAGTATCGGCCTTCACCCTCCTTATAAAAGCATTAATATCAAAACCACTTTTTACAACTACAGAATCTAAATTGACCGGAAATTTAAAGATACTTGCTGTGTCATACTGTTGCGCTATACAACAGGTGGGCAGCAAAACTGAAAGCAAAAACAAAAGTCGCTGTAATTCCTTTTGGCAAGACATAAATTTGTGAATCAGAAAATCTGGGCTTTGCGGGCTTAATTATAAACACTTTACCTGTTTTCAATTATTTGTAATTTGTGTCTTTGCCCCGCATTTGTGCGGGGAGAAGCTTTTTGCCACATCATTTGCGCTGTTTAAGCAGTGCATCGGCTATTATCATGTCAAGGGGCGTTGTAACCTTTATATTATCGCGCATACCCTCCACAAGGTAAACTTTAGCGCCAAAGGCTTCCACAACAGTTGCTTCATCAGTAAACGCAGGGTCGTAGTCTTGCTGGAAAGCCGGTAAAATAACCTCAGTCCTGAATGTCTGCGGGGTCTGGATAATGCGCAACAACTCCCGGTTCACCGGAGTTGAAACGCCAAGATCATCCAGCCGCACACTTTCGGTAACGGGTATTGCAGGTATTGCGCTGCCATGCTCTGAAGCGCGTACATAGCAACGCCTTATCAATTCTATGGAGATCAGCGGCCTTGCGCCGTCATGCACAAATACTATCCCATCATCTGCCACTTCTTTGAGGCCGTTTTGCACACTGTTATACCTTGTTTCGCCTCCAGCCACTATAGTTACATCAAGGTTGCCGAGGTAAGAACGGAGTACGGTGCGCGCGCTGCCCAACTGGTCGGGCGGCAATACAAGTATAAGGCGGATACCGGGTATAGCATCGGCGAAAGCCTGTATGGGATAGCACAAAAGCGGCTTGCCTTGCAGCAGCAGAAATTGTTTTGGCACGGCAGCGCCCATGCGCGTACCCTTTCCACCAGCTACTATTACTGCATATTTCTGAATACCGATCATGGTCTGAATAAATAATCGTTGTCTGGTAACACGGCTGATAACAATGTTGCCGCCGGGGGACTAAAGTAAATAATATTCCTGAAAGAGTTTTATTTTATCAATGAACCGGTCAAAATTCCAATCCTTCCTGCCTGCGCTGTTCTTTTACAAAATCAACGCCACACGAAAGTTTCTTCGCCACAGGCGCTTTGCTGTCTATTATTCTCCAGAATGGCGTTATCTTTTTCAAAGACCTCCCACCCAGGTATTCTTCAAATGCAGCTTCCGCTACGATCCTTAAAAAGATACCGGACGTTATAGGGCAGCAATATTCCACATTGTTTTGTGCCGCAAGGTCTTTGCGCATCTGCTGCAAGGTAGTGTGCGCCCCTCCCGGTACATTACGTATATAGGCCTCAACGATCTCCGGCGTGGCAATATACATAGTAGCCCCGGCAGGTATATCCGCAAATTGTTTATCCACCACTTCTACTTTATCGGGCTGCCCGTTGTGCATTTTTTCCTGCCATGTTTTTCGTTTGTAGGCCATTAAAATAAGTTTACGGTAAAGCTAAGGAACATTTGGATAGGTTTACATTGTTAGGCTTTTACCTATTCACTCACTATTTTTGTTGCATCAACCATTCACTGTCCATATTAGAGTCGCCAATAGAATTTCTGAAAGGCGTGGGGCCGCAGCGCGGGGAATTGCTGCGCCAGGAACTGGAGATAAGCACCTTTGAAGACCTGCTCTACCATTACCCTTACCGCTATTTCGACCGTACACAGCTTACCAAGATCGGCGCGATTAATCCACAAATGGAGTATGCCCAGGTGATGGGTACATTAGTTAATATTTCGGAAGAAGGGGAGGGGAGAAAGAAGCGGCTGGTGGCTACGCTGTATGACGATACCGGGCGGATAGAGTTGCTTTGGTTCCAGGGTGCGCAATGGATAAAAAAATCGCTGAGAGAGAACGAGCGGTATATAGTATTTGGCAAGGTGAGCGAGTTTAAAGGCTTTTACAACATTGCCCACCCCGAAATAGAACTGTGGAATGCAGAAACATCAATTGCGGGTATGCAGCCGGTTTATTCCACTACAGAAAAATTAAAGATAAGGGGTATTACCAACCGGTCGTTTGCGAAACTTACTTCGGCTCTTTTTGAGAAAATAAGCGCAGCAGACGTCCCCGAAGTGTTGCCAGGCGATATATTGCGGCAATATAATCTATGCAACCGTTTTATGGCCCTCCGCTGGCTGCACTTCCCCGATAACGAGGAACATGAGCGCATAGCCCGGTACCGGCTGAAATGGGAAGAACTGTTTGTATCGCAACTGATGATAGCCCGCCTGCGCCTGCAACATACTGCGCAACCAGGCTGGCGGTTTGAGAAAGTTGGCGACCATTTCAATGAGTTCTTTAAGCAGCACCTGCCATTTGAGCTTACCGGCGCACAAAAAAGGGTGCTGAAAGAGATAAGGCAGGACACCGCAACCGGTAAACAAATGAACCGCCTGCTGCAAGGCGATGTGGGCAGCGGCAAAACAATTGTGGCCGTAATGTCTATGCTGCTGGCGCTGGACAATGGTTTCCAGGCGTGTATCATGGCGCCTACCGAGATACTGGCGCAGCAACACTATTTCAGCATATCGGAGTTGCTGGCGGATATGGATATTACGGTGCGTATGCTTACCGGGAACGTAAAAGGGAAGGTGCGCAAAACCATACTTAAAGACCTTGCGGAAGGTACCATTTCCATACTGGTAGGCACTCATGCACTTATAGAGGAGAGTGTGTTGTTTAAAAACCTGGGACTGGCCGTCATAGACGAGCAGCACCGCTTCGGCGTGGGGCAGCGGGCGCGGCTGTGGAAGAAGAACGAGATGCCCCCGCATGTGCTGGTAATGACCGCAACCCCCATACCCCGCACCCTCGCCATGACCCTTTATGGCGACCTGGATGTATCTGTGATTGACGAACTGCCGCCCGGCAGAAAGGAGATAAAGACCGTTCACCGCAAGGATGCCGTGCGCATGGGTGTAATGGAGTTTATACGCAAGCAGGTGGATATGGGTAGCCAGGCATACATAGTGTATCCGCTGATAGAAGAATCGGAGAAAATGGACTATGAAAGCCTGATGGCGGGCTATGAGCAGGTGAAAATATGGTTTAACGAAAACAAGTATAAAATAGCTATGGTACATGGCCGGCAGCCAGCCGATGAACGGGAGCGCAATATGCAGCGGTTCATAAAGGGCGAGGCCGATGTACTGGTAGCCACTACCGTAATAGAAGTAGGGGTGAATGTACCCAATGCCTCTGTGATGCTGATAGAAAGCGCGGAGCGGTTCGGCCTGTCGCAAATGCACCAGTTGAGGGGCAGGGTAGGGCGCGGCGCAGACCAGTCTTACTGCATACTGCTCACCGGCAACAAGCTGAATGATGAAAGCTATAAGCGCATACAGATAATGGTATCCACCACTGATGGTTTTAAGATAGCCGAGCAAGACCTGGCCATGCGCGGCCCCGGCGATATGTACGGCACCAAACAAAGCGGCGTCCTCAAATTCAAACTGGCGGATATAGTGTTGGATGGCGCCATACTGGAAGAAACCCGAAAAGCCGCACAGCACTTGCTTTCGCAAGACCCGACCCTTAGCCTGCCGCAGCACCAGCCCATAAAGCATATGCTGGTACAGCAGGGGAAACAAAGCCACTGGGGGAAGATAAGTTAGTCCCCAGACAACCCCCGGCCCCTAAAGGGGAGTTGCTATCACTTAATATTTAGCTGTGGAGCCTGATTATACTAAAGACTGTGAATAATGAAAAGGAGAATAATTAACATCATTAGTAGTATTTTAATGCTTCTGGCGTTCCTATTTATTATTTGGCTTTTTTTAGTGCATCAGCAAAATAGAAAAATGGAAATTAAGGGCAGCAAATTAATAGACAAAATAGAAGAATATAGACAAAAAAATGGTCAACTCCCTAATACGGTCAAAGAAATGGGGTTAGAAGAAAGCGAAGGTTGGGGTCCATTCTATGAAAAGATTGACAATGTGAATTATAAGGTTTACTTCAGTATAGGATTTGATAATTCTAAAGAGTATTATTCTAAGACAAAAAAATGGGAAGATAAACCATAAAATAACTTTTATTGGGAAATGTACATAACGAAACAACCGTCTGACCGCCTGAAACGGCGGTACTGACGGTGTTTATATCCGTTTCTCTTTGTGATTCTTTGCGTATTTTTTCTTTGCGTCCTTTGCGTGAAATAATCCTCTACGTGAAATAATCAACTGTATTTTCACAAATCAAATCCCTATTTTTGCCGTTCAATAATTTTTTCAGGCCTGATGCTGCAATTGACGGTTAATGATAAAAACAGCTTTTCTGTAACACAGGAAGACGGGCATTTAGTGATAAATGATACCCCCGCAGACTGGGATGCAAGCTGGCAGCCAAATGGCCTGATAAGCGTGCTATACAATGGCAAAAGCTATACCGCTATCATTGAAAATACAGACCACAAAACAAAGGAAGTAACCTTGCGGGTGAACGGGCAAGTTTATAAAACCACCATAAAAGAACCCATAGACCTGCTCCTGAGCAATATGGGGCTGGACACAAAAGCGCATCAGAAAGCAGAACCTGTAAAAGCGCCCATGCCGGGAATGGTGTTGAAAATTTTGGTATCGCCGGGACAGCAGGTGCACAAAGGCGATGGCCTGGTGATACTGGAGGCAATGAAAATGGAGAACATACTGAAAGCTACCGCATCGGCACAGGTAAAGGCCATTAAAGTAAGCGAGCGTACCGCTGTGGAAAAAGGAACTATATTAATAGAATTGGAGTAATGTCATTGATAAAATCGGGGTTTATTCTTGCGGCATTTGTCTTGTTTTTTGTGCACACCGTGGCACAACCCTTTTCCTATGTATATATACAGGGTGATAAGGACACCCCGTTTTATGTGAAAATGGAGGGTAAAATGATGCCGCGTTATGGAAAGAACTACTGTATCTTATCTGAATTGTCACCCGGCCCTATACATATAGAAATACTATTCCAGCAGAATATTTTACCAGCACAAAAGTTTACGGTCAATGTACCGGAGAATGGCTACAGGGGCTTGTTATTAGATAAAAAGGACAATGCCTTTGTGCTATATGACCTGGTGCAAAAAAAGTATCTTGCGCCAAAAGGAGAGGAGTAAAAGATCAACAATAAATTATTAAGAAAATGAAACGTGTTACAATTTGTTTACTGCTTTTATCATTGGTAGTATTTTCGTGCAAACGGAAAAAAAGGGACATGCTGATAGGAACCTGGCACGCCGTGAAATTAGAAAACCCGGATATGGACAGCTTCTTCATCAACAGCCAGGCATATATAGATACCGTAGGCAAGGGCCATGACGCCGCTACAAATATGCAACTGTATGGCGTAGCGAATATGGATAGTATGCGCATCATACTGCAACGGCAATACGACAGCACAAAGGCATTGCAGATGAACTCTGTGACCAATACAGTCTTCAAATTCAGGAAAGACAGCGTGGTGATCCTATCGTTCAATGGCGCGGTTGATTCCAGCAAGTGGTATTTCGACAGCGATGGTGCGCTTATCTTAGACCAGTTGAACTCCGGCGGCGGGGATAAAGCCCGTTTGGAGATTATGGCGCTGTCTGATACTGCCTTGAAATTAAAATTCCAGGAGAACGGGTCTAATAGTATTGTTACTTTTCACCCGGAAACCCCCAACCCCTAAAGGGGAGTTTCCCATGCAGAGTAACACACAAGTCGCTCATTTTTATCAGAAATAAAAATAAAAGGGGTTATCACTATCTTTGTGGCGCGAACTTTAGACTAAATACTAACGACTTTAGACTTAGGACTTAACTGTTATTATTACCTTTGTGGCTCCCGACTATGGACTAATTACTAACGACTATCTACTTTAGACTAATTACTAACGACTTTAGACTTAAAAAAATGCGAACCATACCATTACGACAGGCTTTAAGAGAAGCCATGGAAGAAGAGATGCGCCGGGATAAAAGCGTATTCCTGATGGGGGAGGAAGTAGCCCAGTATAATGGCGCTTATAAAGTAAGCCAGGGTATGCTCGATGAATTTGGCGCCCGCAGGGTGATAGACACACCTATAACGGAGCTTGGGTTTGCGGCAATAGGCGTGGGCGCGGCTATGAACAATACCCGCCCGATAATAGAATTTATGACCTGGAACTTCGCTGAGCTTGCTATAGACCAGATAGTGAACCATGCCGCCAAAGTGGTATCTATGAGTGGCGGCCAGTTTACCTGCCCTATAGTGTTCCGTGGGCCGAATGGCTCTGCGGGGCAGCTTGGCGCGCAGCACTCCCAGGCATTTGAGAACTGGTATGCCAATGTTCCCGGCCTTAAAGTTATCTCCACTATTAACCCATATGACGCAAAGGGCTTACTGAAGTCGGCTATACGCGATGAAGACCCGGTGGTGTTTATGGAAGCCGAAAGCAACTATGGCGATACCGGCGAAGTGCCGGAAGAAGAATACCTTATACCCATAGGCAAGGCCGATGTAAAGCGTGCCGGCAACGATGTGACCATAGTTACCTACAACAAAATGATAAAGGTGGCAATGGCCGCCGCCGATGAACTGGCAAAAGAGAACATCAGCGCAGAGATAATAGACCTGCGTACCATACGCCCGCTGGACTGGCAAACCATTGTGGAGTCTGTAAAGAAAACAAACCGGCTGGTGATAGTGGAAGAGCAATGGCCGTTTGGCAGTGTGGCTTCTGAAATATCTTACCGGGTACAAAAGGAGGCTTTCGATTACCTTGATGCACCCATCCGCCGCATCTGCTCTGCTGACTCCAATATGCACTATGCGCCTACTCTTGTTGCCGCCTACCTGCCCGATGTGCCGCGTACCGTGAAGCTGGTAAAAGAGGTGATGTATTTAGTGAAGTAATATACATTTGCGTTTTTGCTGTCTGACACCCTAAGAGGTGTACTGACGGCGAAAACTATCAACTTATATAAACATTAAAAAAGCCCCGATTCGGGGCTTTTTTATTTTTAGAAAGTATTGTTATCTTAGTTATAGTTAACTGTTACCGGAACTGCTGTTGCGTTGCTGTAAGAGTTGGGAGCCTGTGCTGCAGCTACTGTTAAGGTAGCGCCTACGGTAAGCGTTTGTGTACCACCGCTGCTCAATGTACCTGTTGATGATGGGCTGCTGGTGAAAGTTCCCATTGTCATGGTGTGTGAAGACCCATCAGACAAAGTAGCTGAAGAAGGCAGCGTGATAGCGTAAGTAAAGCTGGCTGTACCGGAAACCGTGAAGCTGGCTGATGCTACTGTACCTGTTGTAGAAGGAAGTGTAACACCACCAGTGCTGGTGCGGCTGTTACCTGTTCCCAGAACCACTGTACCGCCGGAAGTAGGAGATACTGCGATGTTACCGAAGTTCATGTTGGTAACTAAAGCGATAGTGATGGGGGTGATGATGTTTGCAGTTGCAGAGGCGGTTGCGGTTGCCTGAGCGAAAGAGCTGGTTGAAGAACAACCTAATACTACTGCTGCTGCTACGAATACTTTTGCGATGTTTTTCATTTTGTTTAGTTTTTTGTTTGTTTGAGATTAGTTTGTGAGTTTGTTTGTTTGCATAGTACATTACCAACGGCGTGCCAGAATTTTAAATAACTGATAATCAATCAGTTGAAAAATTATGCGTGTACCGGAATTCTATTGCATGGAGTGAATTTCCGGGAAATGGAAAAAAGATATGCAATTAAGTGTCTATTCTTATTATCTGCCCTCATTATCGTACTTTTCTTTTGCATCGCTCCCGATATAAACAACCGGGACAGGCTCCAGAAAAGTACCAATTGGACATTGATAGCACACCATTTGTTTTACCTTTTTAAGTTAACGCCTGCAATCCCGAAGGGATTGAACGTTTATAGAAACAACATTTTTTTTAACACCGATGCCGAAGGTATCGTACTATACCATGTATAGATACCCTCACCCTCATTTGGTATAGTACGATACCTTCGGCATCGGCTACACTTTTTCTATGCTACTATAAACGTTCGATGCTTTCAGCATCGTTACATGCTATAGTCCTCAAAGAACCCTATCGGAGAAGGGTAATTTTAAAGTCTATTTGGTATTATACCACATCTACAGCAAAAAAAGGCGTCATCATGTCCTTGTCATTTGTACTATTGTCAGCAAAAAATGAAAAATGTGTTATCTTCTGATCTCTTTTGTCTCAAGTATAGACTATCAGTTATAATTGATGGTGACGGGGATTTCTGTGGAGTTGGTATAGGAGTTTGGGGCCTGGGCAGCGGCTATTATAATTGTTGCACCGATGGAAATGGTTTGGGTGCCTATGGGTGATAGTGTGCCGGTGGAGGCGGGGGAGCATGTAAACGCATTCATAAGTATGGCATGGTGTGCATTGTCTGTGAGGATGGCGTAGGCGGGCAGGGTGATGGAAAAAGTATAATCTGCCATGCCGGAAAGTGTAAAGTTGGCTGCGCCAGCGGTTTCTTTATGAAGCACTATAACGCCACCGGTGGCTGTGCGGGCGCCGAAGGGGGAGAGTATCACTGTGCCTCCTTTTGCGGGCGAAACGGCTATGCTGCCAAAATTCATAGTATTTACCAGGGATAGCGTGATCGGGGTAATGATATTTGCGGTTGTGGGTACGGTAGCGGCTAATACTACTGCTGATGCTACCAGTAGTTGTTTTATGTTCATCTTATTTTTATTTTCTCTCTTGCCAGATATACTACGAATAGTGTGCCATTTTTAGTAAGCAATTGATTACCAATTGATTGATATTTTCCTAATTATGTAAATATTCCATTTTTTGGATAATAATCTTGTTTTTGGATGGATTGCCTGATGTGCGCAAGTTGGCCTCTCCCGGCCTCTCCGAAGGAGAGGTGAGGTCGAATGAGTTACGTATCCGGTGCGATTTTTCCATTTTTTATAGAACCTGTCTTTAATATAATTGACCTTTGACCCTTTTAACCAATTAACCCAATTGCCCTTTTTAACCATATCAATCAATTAACTAAAAAAATAACCGGGAAATAATTTCTTTTTGTGCAAGTTTGAAGTATCTTTCATAATAAAAACATTCACTTATGGCTATTTCAGAAAAAAGGATCGTATTGGTAACGGGCGCTACGGGCGGCCTGGGCACAGCTATGTGCAAAAAATTGTATGACGACGGATATATAGTTGTGGCAAACTACCGCAATGAGGAAAAAGCAAAAGAATGGAAGCAGAAGCTGCACGATGAGGGCTACGACATAAATATATACTATGCCGATGTTGCCGATTATGAGTCGTGCGGGGCTATGGTGGATAAGATAGCCAAAGAAATAGGCCATGTGGATGTGCTGGTGAATAATGCCGGTATAACAAAGGATGGCGCATTCAGGAAGATGAGCTTTGAAAACTGGCGGGCGGTGATGGCTACCAACCTGGATAGTGTGTTTAACTGTTCGCGGCATGTGATCAATCATATGATAGAAAAGGGTTTTGGACGCATTATTAATATCTCGTCTGTGAACGGGCAACGGGGACAGTTTGGGCAGGCCAACTATTCTGCGGCCAAGGCGGGGATGCACGGGTTTACCAAGACGCTGGCTATGGAAGTGGCAAACAAAGGCGTGACGGTAAATACCATTTCGCCGGGATACATAGGCACAGATATGGTAATGGCCGTGAAGGAGGAGATACGCAACCAGATAATAGCGCAGATTCCGCTGGGCAGGCTGGGGGGTACAGAAGAGGTGGCATACCTGGTTTCGTTCCTGGCATCGGAACATGCAAACTTTATTACCGGGGCTAATATGAGTATTAATGGGGGGCAGCATGTTTATTAATGTGAAAATTATTAAATGTGAAAATGTGAAAATTAATGCGATAATGCTTATTAATGTGAAAATACGAAAATGTGGAAATGTGAAAATTAATGGGATAATTTTTTAATGAGAGAATGGGGGAGTGTGGAAAACGCGGATATAAGGGTATTAGCCAAATGAATTTGATGCAGTAAATTTCCCCTTTGGCGTGGTCCCGATGGCTATCGGGATGCGTAAGCGACTGCGTGCCGCATTAGCTTTTTTCAATAGCCATAGCTTTTGCGAAGGCTATAGCGGTGGCGCAAGGGGGTTAGGGGGATGTAAATTTAATTTTATTTTATTACATTGTACTAAATAATTGATTATCAATTATTTGCTTTGCTTATTTGCAGCAATTTTGCAATCTATTTGTATATTTTTTGGGCTTTTTGGAGTGGAAAATAGGTTTTAAATTCATTATTTTTGTTTTTAAGTTATTGGCTATCATTGTTTTGTTGATGTTTAGATGAAGTGAAATAGCAGGGTATTTTGTGTTAAAATAGTTCACGCGGTGTTCGCAGAGGTTTTCGCAAAGGTATTATGAGGATATTTCTATTTTCTCATGCGATCTTTGCGTTTTTTTTCTTTGCGTACTCTGCGTGAAAGAAATATCTCATTTTCCGGCGAAAAAAATAGGGGAGTTTGATGAGATATGCGATGTCTGAAAGGCTTTGCTGTGGCTATTATTATTATTTTCCTCCTTATCTCATCATATCGCATTGCTACGCATTTTGTATCGCACTTTTTGTCGGAATCACGGATTTAATGGATTAAAAGATTTCACGGAATGTGTCGTTGTGTCGCGTTTTGCCCTGGAGCAATTTTGGTTTTTGATGGATGGAACAGTATGGGTAGCATAATGGATGGAACCCGGGCATAAAGGTCTTACATATATTTGTAGAGGCAAAATTTGGGTTTTATGATGGGTGGGGTTTGGTAGTGTGATAGAAAATTGTTGGTTGGTGGGATTTGGTTTGTGCCTGGCGCGGGTTCGATGGGCGTTGCCCGTCGCTGGTGGATTTTGCCACTTCGTGGCTTATCGGTGTTAAGGAGGGAAGTGTTTTACCTGATTATTGTTTCTTCATTCCATTATTGGCTGGCGGCGATATAGGTGGGCTGTGAATTTGGTATAATTTCTGCTTAACATAATGTTCTCTTATAGCAGCCTTTTAAATCTGTCGGGATGCGAAGATTTATAGTGGTGAGGGGTGGAGTAGGGCTGGATTTTGGAAGGGAAGTTGGGGAAGGAGAGGCGGTAGCTGTTGGGTGCTTTCCGCTCTGTTTCCTCCGCGCATTAAATAGTCTGACCAATAGCTATGCTCGGAAACAAATGTTGATAACTATTTATTGTAGTTTCATAGCGATTAGTAATTTTGAATACTAAACCAATTTTATGTCAACAAGAAGAGTAGAAAAACCAAAAACAAGAAAGCTGCCAAAATCAGCTATAGACGGCAGGATTATATCTATAAAAAAGCTGAAAGCAAATCCCGATACGGCGTACCTACAAACCGTCCCGGTTAGGAAGAAAGGGCCGCAAAAATAATCAGGCTATTATCCGCTTGTAAATCTGGGTGGTTATATATCCGGTTAAATATGCGTACACCTCTTCGGAGGTGTCGGATAATCCTACGCCAATTTGTTTCATTACCCCGTCCACGGCATGAAATATCTCATGTGTTATTATTCCAAAATCATCTGGCGTTTTCGGTATTTTAGATAATCTCAAAACGGTGCTTCCGTTAGATAGGGTAGAAGTTTTACCTTGACAATTCCCCGGCAAATTATAGAACCCTTCTAATTCGTCTTCCAATTTGCAAATATTGTATCGTTTGAGGCGGTTTTTAAATTGCGCATCCGTCTGGCCTATTGATACGAAAATATCAAATGGGAATACATGAAGTGGTATAATAAATGATTTTGCGACATCTGCCGTTTTCATTCAACAAATATAACAGAAACTATTTTAACTGGTATAGGAATTTCAAAACATTTTGTACATTGCCTGCAAACCAAAGATAAAAAATGAACAGAAAGACATAGTATGTCAACAATACAACGAAAATAAGAAAGATAAAGAAACGAAAGTTAAACTCACCAACCCATCTGCATTCTCACTGCGAGACACAATAAAATTATTATTGGTATCGCCGTCAAAGCCAAAATAACCAGGCAAATCACACGAGTAATTTTCATAGTTTTTTGATACCGCCGCACAAACTCCATAGGCGACCGATTCCACACATCATAGTCGCTTTCCCATTTATGCCCAAATAAGGAGAAGTTTAAAGAGTAGCAGCCATAAAATCTCTGCTTAACATCAATATCTGTTATAGTAACGGCGGCAGGCCACCGTCCGGCGGTGAGCCGGGACAAAAGATAAGCTGGCGCTGCTTCTATAACGTTGTGTTATGTAAATGCAGGTCTTTTAAATTGATTTTAGAATAGGAGAGAGTAGTTCTCATTTGCATAACATCTGTTATAATAACATGCGGTTGTTTGTAATATGTTCTGAAGTTCAATTGGAAAACAAAACCTGAATTAGCGAGCGCAATATTACAACATTAAAACTGGTAATACGATAAGATAGTTGCCAAAAGGATTTCCAGAACCAACACAAGAACAATGGGATTCCGCGAGAGCGGAAGGGAAGTTGCTGGAAAAGCAAATAGCTGAACTGGTTGAGGCGTTTGAGCAAAAGCATAAACCCATACAGGTAAATGTATTAACTCGCTACCGATTATATACCGATAAGTACAGCTTAAAGAATGGTGGCGCAGCGCAAATAAAATTACATGACAGGTCATCCGCTCCCGAATTGCCAAACATAATAATAAGTCAGTTGGACGTTAAAAACGGATATATAATTGATTATGCAGAGGATATGGTTTAGTCAAAGAAGGAAAAATCTATTTGCTGCCATCTCATAAATTCGTCTATATCATTTTCCTTTCCATTTTCATACTTAAAGGATATTTGATAATTTCCGTTAAGAGGAAAAATAACAATATCGGTTATTTTGCACATCCACGGTTTGTAAGATTGGCTTAGAAAATCCTTTTTACCCATTATTTTTGTGCGCAAGTCTTGCGCTTCGGTAATATCCATAATCTTTCATTTTTATGTGAGAATACAAATGTAAGACTTAGCCCCGAATTTCGGGGCTATTTTATTTCCGATAAAACCCATTTCACTTTGACGGCCCAACAATGGCAGAACCAGCCGTCCTGTTCAGTATCAACAAATCCCCGGAAGCCGATGCGCCAAGAAGCCGCCGGATGCCTACGGGGGGCCTGGCAGCCCAACAAGTGGAACCGACCGGCGCTTCCCTTGAATAAATCGAAGCGTTACGACCTTAAAAGAGCCTCTATAAGAAACCTTATGTTAATGTAGCTTGTGCGTTGGCTGGAAAATTGATCCACGGTTGGAGATAGAACCCGGAGCGGGCAAGGAGGGAGGTTAAAAGACAGAACCGGGGTTGAATTTTCCGGTAGGGGCTACTTAACATAATGTCGGCTTATAGCAACATTTACGGTGCTGACGGTTGAACCGGACGGCCTGTTCAGTAGTTTCATATTGATACGGCAGCATCGCACTTGAAGCTGCTAAATCGTAAACCGCTGCCGATGCTTAAAAAGATGCGTTTCCTTTTATTTTTGTATATTTGCTATATGAATACAGATACTACAAAAACAAACTTAGACGTACTAACTGAAAGAAGTTTAAATCCTGATAGTTCTATAAATAAAGATGTGGTGGATATACTGACTATACTACATGGTAAATCAGTCAGATATGTAAACCATGTCTGTAGGGTAGTACAACAAGAAGCAGAAAACTACTCTTCTTTAAACATACTTTGAAAGTAGTGATCTTCTCCGTTGCTATCAGCAGTCTTTGCAATAAATATACCACCAGTGGGTTTCCAATCTCCTATGAGGTTATTAACCCGTTTAACTAACGCCTCTACACTTATTGTTTCTATTACTCTGTATTCAGTAATTATCTGCATAACTCTTTACATTTTTGATTAAGCACCACAAATGTAATAAAAGCCTCCGCAAATAGTGGGGGCTTTTCTATTCAGAAGACCTATAAGAAATATCTATTACAGTTTATAAAGTTACTTTACTACATTGTTCCCCGAAATCCTGATTTATGTAGAGATCAAAATAAGTAAGTATTAGATAAAGCTGCTTCTTCAAATTGCGATGAATAAAGTGTGCAGCCTTAACACAGATTTGTATAATACGCCTCACGGCGTAGCTATGTTGTTTGTGTTAAGGAGGCTGTCGCAAGCCTGAAGAAGCAAATAATTTTGGCTACGCTATTTTATTTGTATGAATCTTCAAATTGCGACAAAATGAAAAGAATAACTGCAACAAGTGTTTTGATGTTATGTATGTTACGCGCATCTGCCTATTCGGTGTTTGATGCAGTACAGCCGATAACAATGATATTGTTTATTGGCTTGATATTATTTGTATTTATAGTTGCTGTCCTTCTCACCAGATGGATTTTTGGTATTCCAACTATAATCAGAAATCTTGAAACTCAAACACGGGTTTTATCTAAAATAGCCCAGAAAGAAGGAATACCGGAAGAGGAGTTAGAAATGAAAGAAGTAGGATTTTTTGAACATTAAATACCAGGCATAAAAAAGATAGCCGCCTGCTCTAACAGGCGGCTATTATTAATCACAATTAAAACAAAACAAAGATGAAAAAGACAAAATGGAATTTTGATATTTCAGACAGTCAAAATGATTTTTATGATGCTATGATTAGGTTGTATAAGGAGAGTGATATTAATGAGTTATTACAACTTATGATAGAGACTTACCGGCGGCTTCATCCCGTAGGCGTATTTGACGTTGTAGGGTTAACTGCCTTCTTAAAATCGGAAGAGGTAAATCACTTGCTAACAGATCGTGAAGGTGCTGACCAAACCATGCAACGCGGTCTGCAATTTCTTTTGTCGTAGGGTAAAAAGTCATACGTCTCTTTAGGGGATGATCTGGTATGTTGTATGTAGCCCATAATTGGACTATTGCTCCTTTATGTTCTATGGTATAGTGTGGTCTGACAGTCATAACTAAGTGTTTTTCACTAACAAGCCCCACCTGAATTAACAGAGTGGGGTATTTGTTATCTTTGTAATTCGCGACTAAAACAAAGAACATGAATAAAATAAAATGGCATCTTCGTGATCCTAAGAATTTACAGCAATTTTATACAACGTTTAAAGAACTTTATGATGAAGGAGAATTTGAAGAGTTAACGGGGTTAGTCTTGGAGCGGTTTAAAAAGTTGGGGGATAAATCGGCTTTTAATATTGTGTTTACATATTTAAAGGAATACCCCGCTGATTCCCAGTTTCATCCAACTGAAAAGATTGCTCAAGCAATGTCTGAAATTCAGCTATTTCTTGGGGCGTAGGATGAAGTATCCTACGCCGTTTTTCTTCTGTAAGTGGAATATTGTGGGTAGAACAAAATCTTATTGTGTATTCACTAAGTTTTGGATAATGTGGCATTATCTTAAAGTTTGTGCATCCGCCGCATAATAAAAGTTCAATCTTCGACAAGTAAATGTTCTATAAGACACCTTATGTCTAAGCAGGTCTTTTGAATTGATTTTAGAATTTCAGCGATTAGTTCTGCTTAACATAATGTAAATTATAGAACAAAATGGCATTTTTGATTGACGCAGCAAATTTAGGCTTTTAATTTTAATTCAAAGAATCTGCCGCTGTTTAAAATTAAAAGCCTAAATTTGCTGCATCCTTTAAAGCGGAATCTTTCATCTATAATTCACATTGATGTTAAATAAGAGTAAATTCAAACAAGATAATGGGAATGTCTGTTTGTCTTTTCTTTGCCAACGCTTCAAAATAAAAAAGTAAAGGAACTTTATTATGGAAACTACATTTGAGGTATTTCTACAATTGAATCATGGACATGAACATCCTAAGACATACTACTTCATACCCAGATTAGGAGACACGCTGAAAATAGGTGATAAAAAATATACAGTAACTAAAGTAACTGCTTTGGAGAGGGGGCAATACAATAATTATGCTGCGGCTATAAATGCAAACTTATTAGAATGAGCATAATTCTTTAAGCCTATTCCATCTATATAAATCATCTGCCTTTCTCTGTTTTGATTTGGCTCCGCTGCACAAAGAAAAGAACGATTTGAGTATTCCCATTATCCTGCTTGAATATTTCTTATATAACATAATGTTGTAAATTATAGAACAATTTGCTTGAATATCTATTTAGCTTTTAACTTAATACGTAGCTAATAATATTTAATACAAATAAAAATCTCCCACAAAGGAGCTTTCTATAATCAGTCCTTTGTGGGAGTGTAAATAATGGATAAAGAAGAACTATTAAAAAAAATAC
>Ga0206855_10010_pt2 | contig 46984 bp, 32 predicted proteins | sample Alteio_BWOrgCont_51_FD_152637 | JGI IMG/M metagenome (GOLD analysis project Ga0206855, IMG submission 152637) | Enriched cells from forest soil in Barre Woods Harvard Forest LTER site, Petersham, Massachusetts, United States -... | ecosystem: Environmental > Terrestrial > Soil > Temperate forest >...
GCGCGGAACTGCGCGAGCTGCGTTGGAATAGCCGCAGCCTCGCCGAAGTCCTGCGCCTGTCCTTCGAGGAAGCCGCCGAATTTTTCTCCGCGCACCGCCGCCTTAAGGGCCTCCTCGACCTCATGGTCGAGACCGGCCTCGGCTACCTCACCCTCGGCCAGAGCAGCCCGACGCTTTCCGGCGGCGAAGCCCAGCGCCTCAAACTCGTCAGCGAACTCGCCAGCAGCCTGCCCGGCCCGCGCGAGGGCCGGCCCTTCGCGCGCCACTTATATATACTGGAGGAGCCGACTATCGGCCTGCACCAAAGCGACGTCGCCCGCCTCATCGATCTCCTTCACCGCCTCGTGGACCAGGGCCACACCGTCATCGTCATCGAGCACCACCTCGACCTCATTGCCGAGGCCGACTGGGTGCTCGAACTCGGCCCCGATGGCGGCGACGCCGGCGGCCGGATTCTCTACCAAGGCCCCGTCGCCGGCCTGGCGAAACGTAAAGATTGCCCGACGGCCCCCTTCCTCCGCGCGAAGCTGGCGAAATAATTTTCGGAGAATTAGGGGCGCTTCTAGGTCGATCTCGGGTGAAATATCTTCCCCGGCCATTTGACGTGGCGCGCTTTCGGGCGTATGCTGGATTGTGGGTTCGCTAGTTGTGGAGCAATCGACGAGCCCGCCGCGCGGCCCGCGTCACCTAGCCAATCGGAAGCAAGCAGCCTGTCAACCACAGCAAACAAACCGCAGCAGCCGAAACCCGATAGCGCATAAAAAGTAACCGCAGCAACAGGGCCGCGTGAAGGTTGAGCAGCCCCGCCGTGGTGGAAAGCCACCCGGCGGGGTCTTTTTGTCGAAAGTCCCTTAAGCTAAGGAGTCGGCAGCGGCGCGAATTCCCAATCGTCCATCGCCGCGGCTTCCGCCGGGTGTTTGCGCAGGAAGGCTTGATAGGCGCGGGCCGCATCCACCAGCCGTTTTTCCGGGTCCTGCCCCGCCTTGATCAGCACCCCCGCGCCCGTCTGTTGCAACGTCACGGTCTTGCCGGGAAAACGGAATTTCTTGGGCAGGCGGATGGCCTGCGAGCCGCCGTTCTTAAAGAGTTGGGCTGTGGCTTTCATAATGTCTATACATGACTCTATTTTCGCTCGACCGCCTACCGTTTACTTGCGGCGCAGGAGCAGAACCAGCCCGATCACCACTACCGCGCCGAGGAAGACATATAGTGGGAGTGAGGTCGAGGAGGAGTCGGTCGTCGTGGGTGAAATTTTGGGCGATGTAATTGGCTTAGGGGCTACAGCAGGTTGAATTTTGATCTGAGTGGATTCAGCTGCTATCTTGGTTAGTTCTGAATCTGTGGGCAAAGTAAGGTTATGGTCGGCGTAATACCGAAGGATGTGGGCTTTATATCTGGACAGCCATTGTTGGTAGACATCCGGCAGAGTCAATTTTTGCGCGGCTCCGATAAATGCGAGTATCTGTGGAAAAATGACCGGGTTGGCGTCGTCAATCGAAGGTGGCTCTTTGCCATCAATCACGCCTGTTGGTTCGAATAAATCGTAAACTAAATTGGCCTTATTTTTGTAGGTGTTTGCTTCCAAAGCCGTCAGGAAGAGGGACACCGCGCGATGGTCATACCGCTTATCCATATAAAAATACTGGTGAAAAAGGGACGAAAGGCCTTTTTCAGGATATGTGCCATTAACAATGCCCGCGCGCAGGCGATCATACGCGGCGTCGCTGTTAACCTTCGCGAGAATCGTGGGGCCATCCTCCTCAAGAAAGGGAGTTCGTACCTCTTTGCCGGTTTTGGCTGCCGCAAGCTTTTCCGAAGTTAGGTAAGATTTGAACTCGCCCGTGCGGGCGTTCAAAAGCCCGGCTGGAATGATTATCCCGGTTGAGTCAGCATAACCTACGTAAGAAAGGTCTATCATCCCGTGGTCCACATAGTCAATAAAAACTGGCTCCATGGGAGAGCCGGGTTTTAAATGATCAATAAATGCGCTACAAGCGGCGTCCGAGTTGGATCCGAAGAAATCACTTTCTGCAAAATGTGTGAAGAGTTCAAAGCCAGCCTGATCGATGGGTTGGCAGAAGAAATTCTCTAGTTCGTTATAAAGAGAAGTACGGTACGCATACCAACTGTCATCATACTGTTTAACCTCATCGAGATGATTATCCGTCCATTGTTGGCGAGCCTGCGGATTATCCAGTATGTTACTCGGCACAGAAGAATGCATGCTGGCCCATTGCCGCTCAAACTGGTGGTCGCGATTTGGGCCGTCAAGAAACGCAATGGCATCGGCACGGGTTGCGGCGTTGGACGCGGCAATTTTCAAGGCGCTAACAATGGCGGCGAAGTCATTGCTTCCTTGCAGTATCTTGACTGCTTCTTGCGGTGTTCTTGCGGCTGGAAAGTCCGAGACTTGCGCCTGGCAATTCACACCGCAAATCAATGTCATGGCCAGGAATAATGTTTTCATATGTGATCAGTAAGCAGGTTGTAGAAGCGCTGGGCTACCCGAAACATGGTTGCGCATGATGAGCACTTGATGGACGTCTAGATCTTCAGGAATGTCATACAAATCTGGTCCATCCATCAAGTTGCGGCCTTTTACGCCGCCGGTCAACGGGCTTCCGGCTGAATTTTTTTGAATATCTAGCTCATCACTAAAGTCACTGACATTGCCAAGGCGATGGCGCAGACTGAGCGCGTGGCCTACTTCATGGGCCAGCACCTGGCCGATATGGTTCCGATCTGTCATGGCCGGCATGCCGACATATAAGGCTAAACCATACAGCCCGTCGTGGTTTGCGCCATCGCCGCTATTGTAGCCTGTTGTGGCTGAAACCCATAGGTTGTGATTATCGCTAAGGTCGCCAACATCGTTTAGTGAGACAATGTAATCAAGTTGTGAGGTCAAGCGCCCATCAAGGAAATCAGTAGTAGCAAATGAAGAGGCGGCGTCAGCGGCTTTATCAAAAGGAGTAGCACCGTTGGCGTTAGGTTTTCCGCCCAAAAGATCACCTCCGGACACACCCACGACGGCGATTTGCAGGACATCGGGACGGTGATTATTAGCGAGAAAGAGCTCAAGCGAGTTTGTGGATATTGAGTTTTTTGGAATAGCGGTATTATTTCCGAGATAATAGTAATTATTACGTATGTTAAAAGCGCCATTGCTATCGGTGATGTTGGAGATGTTGCAATAAAAAATACCTGTAGTACTGCTCTCGGATATGTTGGCGACATCGCTGATTTGATTAGGGGTTGTAGTGTCAGTATCCAGCACAAGTTGAATGCCTGCCTGTCGTAGATAACCATTGGCCACAACTACGCTCGCGGCCAAAGTAGAATCAAGCAGTAACGGCCCGGCTTTTTCCCAACTTCCATCATAATAATACAGTCGCTGAATCCGACAGGTCAAATTCAGCAATGGGCCGACGTAGGCTTCGTATTTCAGGTGAGATGCAGTGAGGGCGCTATTACCGGAAAATTGGGCGAGGTCGACCGGGGTACCGGCACCCTTTTTATATTTCAAGGTAAAGCGCACGCGACCTTGACTTGTGCCGTAAACATGGACAGTGGTTCCCGTCTGGTTGCCGGAAAAGCTCACCGTGCCGGTATGGTTTCCGACAATGGCCCAAGTGACGTTGCCTGGGTCGCCGCTATCATCGTTAACGTCCCAGTACAAGTTGTTGGCACCGCCGATTGAGCTAAGAAAACCGGAGTCTGCGTTTGCCGTCAAAGTAGCGGTATAATTTGAAACATTGCCACCACTGGGTACCGTCAAAATCACCGCTGGGTTGACGACCCAAGCATTGTCGACGGGTAAATTGGAAAAGTAATTATAATATGTGGGAAGAGTACCATGATGGTATTGGACCGGGTCAATATAAACAGGACCGCCCACGATTATATTGCCTGCGGTAGTATTGCCCGCAGCTACTGCGCTCGCACTTGCCATAGCTGTGAACGTGACGGACTCATTCCCACTTACACAACCCAACTCCGAGAGGGAATGACTTCTCCCTCCGTACCACAATGGATTGGCTGAATCGTTCGTTAAGCCAAAGCCCAGGCTGTTGAGGGTCAGCAGATGGGCGTTGGCATGCGGGTTAGCCGGGAAATCGCGAGCGGCAAGGCCGCCGTTGAGATAGTTGAGAGTTTCAGAACTGGCGTCGGTAATGCCATTGATGACGAACGGATGGGTCAGGTTGCCGATGAGGTCTTCTGGAGGATGGGAGGCCAGATCGGGGGGCATCGAGTCCGGGAGAGCAACGCCGTCGAGCAGATACTGCCCATCGAAATAGAGATCGCCAAATTCACCGAACGCGATCTGCGAAACTTTATAGGCCAGCGTGTCGCTGCCCACGGCAGCCAGGGTGAAGTTTTCGCCGTCAGCGTCAAAGATTTCATTCGTCACGGTGAAATCATTGGTGTAGGTATCGCTGACATCGACCAAGTCGCCGTCTGGCGTCCAATCCTCAATGACATAGGAAGCGGTCCCGTCGCCATTGGAATATTGGATCGGGAAAAAAATGTCGCCGCTGCGGGAAGGGACAATTTGGCCCGCTGTCGACAACCAGGCATCGCCTAGGTCAGGTGTAATCGCATAGTCCCCATCCCCGATGGACCAGACGACTGGGAATTGCACGCCATCCGTGTCCAAAGAATAACCCATCACTGTGCCATTGTTGGCCAGAGTGGTCCAAATAACGGGGTAGCTCTCTGCGGTCGTGGTGGGCAGGTCATAGGCTGTGCCGCCCGACCAAAGGGCATCAATCGGGTACGTGTCAAAGTCATCCGAGTAGGAATCGTACTGGTAAAGCACGTCTCCCTCGCTATTGATGTCAATGGCCGTTCCCGGGCCAAGGTCGATGAACGCAAAGTGCGGGGTGTCGGGTCGGGGAAAAGAAAAAGCCGGGTCGAGCGGCACACTGTCCTGCCCGTCGGGGATGCCGTCGCCATCTGAGTCTGGATTGCTCGGGTCTGTCCCCTCCAGAAATTCCTCGTAGTTAGATAGCCCGTCGTTGTCTGGGTCGGCATAAGGTGCTACTCGCGGATCGTTGGCCAAGTCGAGCCCCGACGTGCTGGCGGGCGGCAGCGGGTGCATCCACCCGTGGTTGGGCGCAGGCGAGCTGTAGGCCGAATAGGTCGAACCCTGTTTGGCCCGCACCCAATAGCGGTATTGGTAACTCGTGGACACGGAGGTGTCGTTGTAACTCGGGCTGGTCAGGTTTGACACCAACACCGCCGGGGTCTCGGCGGGGGTTTCGTCGAGCGCCTTCACTTGCCGGGTGATTTCGTAGGTCACGTTTGCGGTACCCGATGCGTTCCATGCCAAATACATGCCGTTCCCGTCGTAGACGGGGACGCCAGTAGACACATTATACGATAACGGCGAAACATTCAACCGCGTTGGCGCAAGCACAACCCCGGAACCGGGAGTGGGAGCAGACGCGGGGTTGATAGGACTGAAATTGCCGGTGTAGGCTTGATCGGTCGTAGAGCCGTCGCCCGCGGGGTCCTCTTGGTCCACGAAGGGGTCGAACGGGTCAAGGTGATAAGAGACCAGCCAGGCATCGGGAATGTCGCTGGGATTGTGCGACAAGTTGCCCGCCGGGGTAAAGTTGCCCACGCTGCCGGCGTCGAGGTCAAAGGCGAAAACGAACTTGAGTTGGCCAAGAGTGGCTGGGCCGTAATTGATGGTCGTATTCGTGGATGGGTTCCACGGCACGCTCTGCGTCCAGACGGTGGAGTTGACGTTGCCGCTGAGGCGGTAGTTGATGTCCGCCGTCGTGTTAAAGCCCACCGCCGCCAGCCGATCATAGAACGGTTTGGCCACGTATTTGAGCTGCCCGAGATTGACCACCTCGAAGTTGTTCGGGTCGCTGACCGTGAAATTGGCGATCACGTTGGCAATGTCCGGTCCCGCTCCGCCGATGGAGGCGAATTTGTCGTTCAGGTAAGCCTGCGTTTGGGTGGCCACGTATTTGAGCTGGCCCAAAGTTGCCGGGGCGTAGTTATCGTGCATCCAGGCTGTGTAGTTGCCGGTGTCGGAGACAGCGGGTGGCTGCGCTGGCGCGACATTGTAAGTCAGCCACCACGACGGGTAAGTCGGGTCGGCAATGAGCCACAACGTCACGCAGGCGAACGTGACAAGCAACCCGAGGGCGAGCGGACGGTGACGAAAATTGCGCATGGTAGATGGGTGCTATGGACTGAGGTTGTTCAGTCGCCGTAAGCACCCATCGGGATGTCACCTTGCGGAGTGGATAACACCACGTTTCCGGTGAGAGTGGTGATGGTGGAGTTGCCGCCAATGTTCGCGTTACCACTGATGGTTGTATTCGCGCCGTTGATGGTGGCATTGCCAGTGATAGTAGTGTCACCATTTTTGAGAACGGTGAAGGCGTTGGATTGGGTGGTGGAGTTGCCGTTGCCAATGGCGAAGGTGATGTTGGAGGTGGAGTTGACGTTGAGAGCCCACTGGCCACCAACCAATGCGTGGTCAGCGCTAACAGTAAGATTGCTGCCGAGGGCAGCGGAGCCGATGCCGGTGACAGTAATGTTGCTGCCAATGGCCACGGTGCTGTTGGCGCTGGCGGAATTGGTATTGCCGATGGCCACTGCACCGTTGCCCGTCGGAATGTTGTCGTTGCCGATGGCCACTGCGCCCGTGCCGTTGGCGTAAAAATCATTGAGACCGAGGGCGACCGACCCGGGCCCATTTGCCACCGTGCCGTCACCGAGCGCAACCGCGCCGGTGGAATTGCCATAGGTTGCATAAGTCCAGCCACCGGTGCCCACGTAGTCGCCAATCGCCACGCTGCCATCATATAAAGCCTGGGCATTACTTCCGGCAGACATTGAGCCAGTGCCATCCGTCAAGGCACCCATTCCGAGGGCAACACCGCCAGAACGCGTGGTGTAATATGCTGCCGAATCGTTCAAATTAACCGTGGAACTTCCGATAGCGACCGATCCTTTACCGGTTACTGTACTGCCGCTGCCGATTGCCACGCTGCCGTCGGCGTACCCGCCCGTGCTGGGCATGATATAAGAGGTATCGCCGAGGGCCACCGAGCCATTGCCGGTAACCGAAGTGTTGTCTCCAATGACAACATCCCCGATGCCGATGTTACCGTAATTCCATTGGGAAACATAGTTGCCGTAGGTGTAGTTCGTAGGTGAGCCGGCAAAGAAGGAGTTATTTTGTGGAATCCACATGAGGCGGCTGCCTACACCTTGGGGCAGGCCGGTGCCGCTGTCCGCTGTTGCATTGCCCAATCCGGCATAAACTATGCCGTTATTGAGTACCACTAAGCCGTTGGCAGAAGTGGAGCTGTTGCCAATGCCCACGATAAAAGCCGGATCGCTCGAGACCCAGGTAGTGTTGTTGCCATTAACATTGGCATTGTAGTGGCCAATAGTAACGGAATTAAAGGCATTGGCGCTGACGTTGGTCCCCAAGGCGAAAGCACCCGTTGCATTGGAAGTGGCGTAATTACCCAGCGCAAAACCGCCTGAGTTATTGACCGCAAGATTGTTTCCAACGGCAAAACCCGACGACCCCACTCCTAGATCATAGTACGTGCTCACTTTCTGAATAGTGAGGCCATTGCTAAAGGTAATGGTCTGGTTACCGGGGTCAAAGATGATGTTGCCGCTGTTCACTGTGCTGTAAACCTTCAGGACACCCGCGTCTGTCAGCTTCATTTGTGGGGTGACGTTTGCTAAATCGATGGCGGAATTATCATAAAGATTCTGTTGCCATGTCCAAGTTGTGTTTGCGCTATAACCAGTGAAGGTGATATTCGCGGGCGAGGTGACGCTGGTGTTACCGCCGCTGATATTGAGGTTGGGAAGCAAATAAACCGTGGAATTGACGGTGTGGGTCAGATCGCCCAAATCCAGGGCAAAGTGGATCCAATTGCCTCCGGCGTAGCCGTAATCTTTGGTAGTGAAAGTTGAGGGGTTGACATAACCGGACTCCAAGTCGCCAGTTACGGAGGAGTTGCCCGTGCCAGTCACCGATAAATTGCCGGAAACGGTCAGGTCAGTAGCCAGCATCCGAGCCATCGCAGCAAATAATAGGCCGGACAGGAAAACCCCGCGTATGGCCAGACGAACAGTAAAGCGGTTTAGATTAGCGTGTTTGGATGTTTTCATAATGATTCCTTTTTCGGGGCGATTAAGGTTGGGAATTGGAAGTTGTTGAAGCGGTATTGCCGGTATCAGTCCCGGTGGTTGAATTTGAAGCCGAAACCGGCAACGGTTGCGCCCGTATGGCTTGGATAGCCGTCACGCGTTGATCGGGCGAAAGCTGCATGGCCGCGTCAATGGCCTGTTGACGTTGAATCATAGCTTGCGCGGTGGCCTGCTGATCCGCCGGTAGTGCAGCCAGTTGCTGCGCTTGCATTTGGGCCGCAGCGGCAACCGAAGCCGTTCCACTCGCTGACGCGGCAATTTGCGCGGCTATAGTCTGATCCTGCTGGGCGACGAGTTGTTGAATTTGCGCAATGAGCGCCACTTTTTGGTCGGGGGTGGCCGTCGCAAGTTGTTGGGCCAATTGTTGGCGCTGCTGCATTGCCGTAACCGTTCCCGAAGTGTCCGGTGGCAACGATTGGGCGAATGTTTGCTGATCCGTTTGTATTTGAGCGGTGGCCTGAGCTTGTTGATCGGGGGTCAATGGCGGAGGAACTAAGCTCGCCGTCAAAACATCCATCTGTTGTCGAAAATTGGCGATTAATGCCGCCTTGTCGTCCGGCGATGCGGCTGACAGTTGCTGCATAAACTGCTGCGTCGCCTGCTGCCGTTGCTGCTGGATAGCGGCGACTGCATCCGGAGAAGGGGCCGATACGTTGCCGGAGGGTGTCGTTGCATTCCCTGAATTATCTTGCCCGAAACTGCCGAGCGGAAATATTCCTATGCAAACCGATATTAAAACACACCTCGAGAGTTTCATGGGGGGAAACCTTTCGACAAACTAAATAACTAACGATGGCAAATTAGGGAGATACCACCGTTCATTATCGTTACACTGCATCTACGGAAAAACCGCAAGATATTATTTAAGCGTTTGAGTAACTTTTCCGTGTCACATGTAAATTGGGGTGTAATACCTAGCCGGCGATCATCTTAACTTGCCGAGAAGTTGTATGTCCAAAATTTAATAAACTCGCTTGCGCGTGTAATGTGGGGGAGTTATTTACCGATACATGGACACAAAGATCTCGCAATTGATTTATTATCTTATTTTGGCGGCAATTTTCGCAATGTGTTTTTTGCTGGCGAAACAAAGGCGAAAAGCGCGTGAAAGACCCGATTATGACGGCCCGGATTTCGAATAAATTTCCCGTCGGACAGTGCGCGCGCAGTCAGTGCTTCCGTTTTCGTTTTTTAGGGCGCTTAACCTTCTTTGGTTTGGCCTGTTTTGGGTGCTGCAGTATGTCATTAAACGAAACACTCAATTCCGGGTACGGAACTGTCGAATGACGTGGTGGCTTAGGTAAAAGTCGGCACTGCTTCCGCAGCTTTGACGACCTTGCTTTTGAATGTGACGTCATGTCGTTATTTATGCTTGAAAAACACCGGCCCAAGCGAGAAAAAACTGCTCAATAATCGATGAAAAAGCGAAACGCCAGGAATGAGTTCAAACCGATTGAGTGGCGGCATTTGTCGCCGGAAGAAGAGGAATTGTGGAACAAGCAGGATTATATTGGATTGGAGTATCTCCACTGCGAACAAACACGATTGAAAAGAAGAAAAAACGCTGACGAAGCCAAGAAACTGGCAGAGCACGATGCCCTGGAAAAGAGAATCCAAGTAGAGCCGGATAAGGTATTGCGCGAGGCCCATGAAGCGATTGATCGCGGGACGGAGATATTCTTTAAGCTCATTCGTTCGGGGCGGATGTCTCAGACCGTCTGGCCAAGTAAAGAAGGAGAAGCGGAAGGAGTTAGGCCGTGGCGCAGCGACCAAGCAGTCAGTTGCTTAGAGTCTCGCGTCAGTTTCCTTAATCGTCAGTTTATCCGTCTTGCGGAAGACAACTCACCTGGAGCGTGCAGGCATCTTTGGTTTGCTGCCAAGGAATTAGCTGAGGCGTTTACCCGGCTTGCGCTAGTCCATCCCGAAGAATTTCGAGAGTGCGCGGCATCTTCACTGACTATGCCGTCATTGCGGGCACTAAACCCCAAGTTCAATGCTGACGCGGAAGAGATTGCAAAGGCCATTCATCTGAGCGAAGAGCACCCAGCGCCGGATATTTTGGACAATCGTACGCGAGCGGGTGCGGAATGCCATCGGCTGGTTGTCTCCATTTTGGAGCATATTTTTTCCGAACGGCGAAGCTACAAATGGGAAAAAGAGTCACTAGGCCGTCTGAAAGAATTTCATGAAACTGCGGAATTATATCGCGGAGTTACGCTCGAAAGGGTGCTGCGAAGTCAAATGCATCCCGACGTATACGAGCAGTTGATGGCCTGCGCAAACTTGCCGGAGTGGAAGGAAAACCGAATGGCTTGGTGGAAAGGCCGGGTTTTGCCCATGGTGAAAGAGGAATTTAAACGACTACAAAAGGACCACAACCGGAATCCCTCGTTGTGGGCTGCGCTTAAAGAAGGCGGGGAGCGGAATACCGAGAATGACATGCGTCGATATTTGGAAAAAACTTGCCACAATAAATTCAAGCAGATCGCCAAAAACACCCCTAGAAGCAACTGCCTGTAAAGTGGCTGCCTATAGGCAGCGTAGTTATACCCGACGGGCAGACGATTACTCACTTTTCGTCAAAACATTGGTCGAGTAATAAGTTGGTTGTGAAAAGCACCACCAGTAAATCCCGTCACGCGGAGGTGGATGATCTTAAAATAGCCGTGTGCAAAGCAGGGAGGCTCATTCCATGACGACGCTTAATTCATCCGCCATCCAGGCGGCGGGTTACGATCCGTCATTGCAGGAAATGACCATCCAGTTCACCAGCGGTGGAACCTATACGTTTTACCGAGTTCCCGAGGAGATTTTTCACGGCCTGATCACCGCCGCTTCGCCGGGCAGCTTCTATCATGCCTATATCCGTGGCCGTTACGGCCCCTAATCCCATGACACGCACTGGAAAAATCGCCCGTTTGCCGCGAGGAATCCGCGAGCAACTGAATATTCGCCTGGAAGATGGGGAAAAAGGCCGGAGGTTGGTGAATTGGCTGAACGCGCACCCGAAGGTGCGTGAAGTGCTGCGGGCGCAGTTTGGCAAGCGACCCATCAATGAACAGAATCTGACGGAATGGAAACAGGGAGGGTTTGTGGACTGGCAGAAACATCAGGAAGCGCGTGAGTGGGTGAGGGAGATTGCCGATGAATCGGTGGAACTGGAGGAGGAAGCGGGTGGGGGGTCGGTGGCCGACCGGCTTTCGGCATCCATCGGCGTCGCGTTAGGTCGTTGCTTAAGAGCCGTTTCTGAGAATGCGGTGAATGATCCAAAGCAGCGAAGGGCGTTATTGGATCTTGTTCAGGAATTGACCCAACTCCGACGCGGCGACCATGTGGGACAGCAGCTGCAAATTGAACGCGAACGTTGGGAAGCGGAAAAAACCGAAACTATGAGAAAGAAAAAATCTGAGGAAACGCTGCGGCCATTATATGCCATGCTTCTGGCGCGTCAGTTTACGGACTATTATAAGGATATAATCAAACAATCGGGCGGAGTCATACCGCCGGAACTTCAGGCGTTCCTCGCCGAAGCGGAACAGAAAACCGGCAAAAAATATGGGTTTGAGTCGCCGCCAACGTCCACCGGGACACCCAATGATCAAACCAAATCAAAGTAAATCAAACTAAATTAAATCAAAAAACCGTGACGAAACCCGTTTGGGCTTTTTGCCTTTTCATTCTTTGACATAACGGCGTAAGCGCCGTGCAAGCTGTCTGTTCCGCCGCCCGTCATGCGCGTATTGCGGGCGGCGGATTGGGTGCAGGCTATTTTTTGCCTGTGGAAGGCGGCAGATCCGGCAGCGGTGGGGCCGGGGGCAGCGCCGGCAACTCGGGTGAATTGTCGGCCTTTGCGGGAATCCCGGGAATCGCCGGTCCCACCACTGACCGATTTTCAAATACTCGCAACGGGTTCATGCTCAAGTCCCATTCCGGTTTGTCGATTTTGCCGTGCAGTTTCAGCGTCACGGTGTTGCTAAACGGATTTATAATGCCCGCTATGGCCTTGGCCAGGCCGGAATCCCACTCGCCGACAGGGAAAATGAGGGCGTTAAAATTCAGATCGCGGCCGCTGAAATTATAAGTTCCCGCAGCCACGATGCGCGCGGACGGTCCTGTGACCACCAAATTGGGCAGGCGCAGGTATTGCTGGGCGATTTGCACGTCGCTCGATGCCGCGTTAAGGGCAAAATCCCCCAAGGGGATTTTGGTGTCGGCCAATAGACGGGAAAGTCCTCCCAAAAGTTGCAACTGGCCTAACTGGGCGTCATGCAGACGGGCTTTGCCGGTGGCGGTAAAAGAAGCCGGTTGTGCGGTGAACAGTTGCCCGCCGAGCGAAAGATCAAACAAACCCGGATGTAATGAATCGCCCAGCATCGATCCAGAATTTTTCTCGGTCTTTGCATTGTCAGCCGGAGCTTCCGACGGCGTGTTTTCGTTCACGCTAAATTGTTCGAGAGCGGAGAGAAAATCCGGATGTTTCGCGTTTTGTAAAAGCACCCGGAAGCGTAATTCATCGTCACCATCGCCCATGGTGGCGATAGTGGCATTGGCGTCTGCGTGTCCGCCGGCGAGACCAAATTCCAAGTGTGGAATGTCCGTAAACCCGTCGTAGGCTGTAACGTCCACCACCGCGCTGTCCAGCGGCACCTGATAGGCCCGCAGTGGTGAAGTAAATTCCGCATGCACTTTGGTTGCCGTCACATTTGGTTGCGGATTGGCCAAGCCGCCGGTGCGCTGATCAAGATGGATGGCGGCTGGCAGTGCGCTTTCCAATGGACGCACGGCCCGGCCCGCCTCCGGTCCGCCAATGGCTCCAACGGCAGCGAGCGGCAAAGTGCTGTCGAAAATAATTCGCTCTTCGTAAAGATGTGCGTAGGGCGGCTTCATCATCCAGAGCATCGCCCCCTGGAGTTGTCCGCCGCCCGTTGCCTGCCCGCGGATATCATACACGGCGAGAATTTCCGGCCGCTGTTCCACCCGCACAGAAATATCGTCCATCGGCACGCCTCGTGCGCGGGCGTGGGCGATTTGAGCGTAGGCCCAAATCGAATCTTGTTCCTCCGGCCCCTGCCAATTGCCGGCATAGACCGCGTCCGCCTGGGGCCACTGACCACCAGGCACCACAAATTTCCAGACCTCCTGCCACCATTCTGCGAAATACGGTTCAAGCACGCGCGGCTCGATGTCTCCATTCACATGCAAAACAAAATCATCCGTCCGCAAATTTTGCACATAGGAGCCAGTTACCTGCCAGGTTCGATTGTCAAATACAGCTCGATTCACCTGCACCACCAGGCCGCCCGATTCATCGCGGGATAAATGTGCTCGTGCGCGCACGGAATCTAAGTCAATTCGTTCGAAATGCACCCCCCCCGTGTGCGAGTTCAGATCCGCCGATTGCAATTCGCCGTTCGCAGTGATGACAGCTGTGCCCTCCAGCCCAAGCGACTCGTCGAATTTCAACGTTGAGAGTCGCGCGGGCAATTGCGCATGGGTCGCCGTTAACAGCGTGTCGATGCCAGTGTTTGCTCGGGCGGCGAAAGTGCCACCCAGCCAGACCAGCGCGTCGCTTTGATCTGCAAAATTTGCCTGGCCGGAAAGTTTCAACCAGTCCTTCCCATGTAGCAAAGTCGTGGAAAAAGGAAAACGAGGCCACGAACGTAAATCCGCATCAACCTCCATGCTATCGAGCGGAAAGTCTCCAAATTGGGCTGATAACGCATAAAGCGTGGCCCGCATAGGCCGGCCTGAAAATATTCCTGTTTTACCCTCCGCCAATTGAAGCCGCGCCCAGGCGGGTCCTCCCGTAACCACCTCGCGTGGCCCGCTGCCGTTTTCTGTTTGCGTGTAAAGTATCGATTTGGCCCAGGCACGGGCCGGGCCCTGTGCCCGCAGGGCACTCCCATCCCAACTGGCGTCGAGCTGAATCCAGGGATGTTCCAGCGCCAAGCCAGGCACGGGGGGCCGTGCACTATCAGCACTGGCAAAAATCCCCACCTTGTTCACCCCGGAGTTTTCGCCGGACACCTGTACCTGAACAATCGGGTTTTTCACCAACAAAAATTCCGGCTTCAAGTCCAGCATCTCGCGGGCCCACTTCCGGTAACGCTCGGCCAGAGACAATGCGGATGGCGTTGGTAAAGGCGTCTCCGCCGGACGCGGCGCCAGCGACTGTGCCAGATCGGGTGGTAATACAAAATTCCCTTCGGTCCTTAACTGCACATTCAAAAAATTCCCGCTAAGGTAAGCCAGCCGCCACCAATGGTTTCCCTGGCTTGTCAGTCCCGCGCCAAATTGGCTGATAATGGACTCCCTTGCGCCAGTGGGTGAGTTTTCGGGCGGGCAATAAAACGTGGCGTTCCCAAAATGCACATCGCTAAACGACAATCGCCGGCTCCAAAGCAACGTCAGCCAGTCCGGTTCCGCAAAAAAATATTCGGCCTCCACCACGGGTTCGGTTGTACCGGTCAGATAAACTTTCGGATCCAACACCAGCAGGCTTCCGGAAGGGCTGACCTCCAGGCTGCTAAATCGCACACTCAAGCCCTGCTCCTGCAGTCGTTTTTCCAGTGCTTGTTGGGCAAAGGCCGGCAGTCGCAAATGTTTGTCGCTCGACAAAATGAAAAGCGCAAACAACTGCAGCCCCAGCAAACTCAACAGGGACAGGTTCAGCAACGCGCGAATCAGCCGGAACCACCACGGGGTTCGGATGCGGCTGGGGGTGCGGCTGGGAGTTGGATCAGGCACGGCAGATAATCCGGAAACAAGCGGTGGTCCCATCCGTCGGCCAGGGGTCAATCAAGCAAGTTTGGGCAAAAACTTTCCATTCATTCGGTTACAACGCGGGCGAGGACGTCGTGGACTGGGCTGGAGCAGTCGTGGTCGCCCCATTCGCTGGCGCGGGCGCTGATTGATTGCCCGGGGCCGGTGCAGTCGCGGTACTCGCCGGCGTAGTCGTTGTTCCCCGGGGATCAATCGGCTGTTTCATATCATTCAACGCCTGCGTCGCGGACGGGGGCAGGCTGGTTTCGCTCGTCAGCGCAGCAATGATGCTAACCACCGAGATCGGCAACTGAAATACTGCTTCCGACGGGGTGTGGGCGCCACCCGCCTGGAGGCCGCCATATTTCTCGGTAAAATAGAAAGTAAGGATCTGATTTTGCGTCGGAGCCTGGCCCGCGGCAGGCGTCTGGATCCCGGCGTCCAACCGGTAGCGCCAGGAAATTTGCCGGGGGCCCGATGAGCTGTTCATGGGCAGCGAGAAGGGTGTTTGCTCACTGAACGACGCCTTGAAATACGAATCCACCGCCGCCGAGCGCAGCCAGTTGCATAACGCATAAAGATTCTGATTTTGTGCGGTTTGCTGGGCTTTGAATTGGCCGTCCAGGCTTTTGCCCGTCTCTGCGGTGTAACTAAAAACCGGAGCGCCGTCGTCGGACAAATCATCTTTGAGGCGGGTAAGCTTCAATGATGAGATTTGCGCCGTGGGCGGTAGAGTTTCAAAAATCCGGTAGCGGTAATGCAACTGCTCAATGGAAAGCTCGCCGATGATGTCGCCCTCAATTTCGTAAACCGAATCCGAATTGTCCGTCTTCGCGTAGTAAAGATACGGGGATGTCTTTGAATGCCCAATGCTGACGGCGAGGGTGGTTTTATCCATTTGCAGCGTCACGTTCCAGGTCGGTTTGTCGAGTCCATAAACTTCCAGATCATGAGGCGCGTCACTCACAAAGGTCTTGGCGGTCAGGTTTCGCAGACCGTCCAGCAGCGTGCGGACGACTTCGGGGTCGGCCGCCAATTTGGTTGGCGTGCCTGAGGCGGCATCCGGCATTTGGACTTTCCACGGGGTTTCTCCGCTTTCCGACTTGAGCATGCGCAACTCGGCGTCAAAGGCGCGCACGGTTATGGTGGAAACCTTTTCCGGGTCAAAAGCAAAGAATTCATGCTCGCGCAATTTTTCCTGCGCCAGTCGCAAAGTGTCAAATGGCTCACCGGCCCTGACCGTGAAGATCGCCTCGCTGTCTTCGCGCTTTGCGTAAAATTCAGGTACAGGTGAGTTTGGGACCACCGTGCCCAGCAAAAGTTTTTGACTGCCGTTTTCCCCTTTCAGCTCCACGCTTAGCGATGGGCTGGCCAGCCCCTGGCGCGCAAGATTGGCTTCCGCTGGAGCCAGAAAGTCCACCACCGTCAGGTTGTGCAATTGCTGCACCACTTTGATCACCTGCTTCGAATCTGCCGGCCGTTGCAACGGAGTGTCCAGCAGCCACTGGTAGCTATCCTGGGTTGTAAACCGCACCAGGTTGGGGGACCAAATTGAAAGCCCGCGCACTTCAAAAAACGGAATAGTGAATATCTGATTGTCGCGCAATTCCTTCACCGGCGTTTCTACGCTCTGCAAAAAGTCATCCGTCCAGACCCGAACCAGCTGGTCGGCCGGGTTCATCACATAAAGATTATTACCTGCCAGGGTATGGATGCCCACGTGCAGCACCACCTTTCGCCCGCCGGGCCCGGCAATAGTGATTTCGAGCCGCGGCTTGTCCAGGCCGTATTCGCTCAAGGGCTCCTTGCTTTTTGCCATGTCTTCCGTCGAAAAGAAGCTTTGCTCGTCCGGCTTGTGCAGCAACGTGACGAGATGCCATACCGCGTTGTCGTTGGCGACCCATTGCATTGGCTGCAACAACTGCCAGTGTCCGTCCGCCCCGAGTTCCAATTCCCGGGTTTCGTTTTGGATATGGTCTTCGATGGTGATATGGTTGGGCGCAAAATCAATCAGCCCACTTGGCTTGAGGATCAATGGCGCTGGGCGCTCCAGCCGCCACAACGCAAAAAAGACCGCGAGGTTGGCCAGCAGCAGTACCAAAGTGAGTTTGAAACGCATGGCGGTGACGTGGGAAAAGATGAAAGTTTCGAAAAAACAGGAACTCAGGAGCGATAACGCAGCCAGCACACCACCAGCCCAAATAGTGCCATCAGCGCCGGCAGTATCGCCAGCCGCCAGCCCAGCCCTTCGAGTTGCGCCGTCTTGATATCCAGTGTGGATTCTTTGGGCGCGAGCGGTCGGATGCCGAGCATGTGCTCGTGTTTGGCCAGATAATTGACGCTGTCCAGCATGAGCTGGCGGTTTGCGGCCTGACCGAACAGATTGTTGGTTATAATGTCTGTATCTCCGTAAACCATCAATTCCCCTCCAGGCAAATCCACCGCGTCTGAGGCCCGTTTTTCCGATATCGCGGCGACCACTTGAACGCCTTTGGCAATCGGAACCACGTTGGACCCACTTACATCCGGCGGAATGACAATCGAAGCCTTCGTTGTCGCCAGGAGTTCGTGGACTTGATGTTGGGCGTCTTCGCTCGCGTCCGGGTCAACTTCCACCGGACGCAGCGACCCCATCAGCACGGGTTGGGCGGTTCGTGCCAGTTGTTGGGTCACCAGATGCTTGCGTTTTACGTCTTCCACCGGGTTGAACACCGTAAAGCCGAGGGTAACGAGATGCGAAGGGTCGGTTTCAATTACCCTCAGGTTTAGCGAACGCAACCCCCATTCCCGCAGCAGATTTTCCAGGCCGTAACTTTGGTCGCGCTCGGTATTTGCCGATAAAAACAGCAGCACCCGCCCGTTCCTCTGGTTCAAGTAACGGCGCAATTTTTCCTGTTCCACGGGTGAAAAGGCCGATCGACTTGCATAGGGCAACACAATTACCACCACGGTCGCATCCGCCGGAATGTCATCCAAACCGGACAGGTTGATCGACCCAAGTTTGTAATTGCACTGCTTCAGTGCGTCGGCGAAATCGGAAAGCCCAAACGTGCTGGTGTCCGCAGCCAACTCTCCATGTCCGAAGGTGAAATAAATTTTGTCCGCCTTCGTCTGCACCACATCGAGGATCGCGGAAGTGATGGCGTTTTCTCCGCAAAAATCTTTGACGTCAAGGCCTTTGCCGGAGGCATCTTTCTCGACGTGGTAGAGGTCCGTGCTGTTCAGCGCCCGCACCCGGTCGTCGCCATATCTCACAATGACCATGGGCAGGGCAATCAACGGACTGTACTTCTGCAATTGGGCCGCCTGGTCCAGTTGCCGGTCAGGATCCACTTCCTTGATGGTCAAGGGGATCGACCCGCCTGGCAGACTTTTCCCGGCATCTTCGTATTCTTTGAGCAAAGTCTGGATTTGATCGCGTCGCAGCCGGTCGTCTTCACTCATTTGGGATTGTGAAACCAAAATTAACTCCAAAGGCTTGTCCGGGGCGCCCTTCATGTTTTCCCGCACGCTTTGATCAAGGTAAGCCAAAGTCTCCGCGCTTAGCGAATAGCGGCGGGTCGGGGTCAGGTCCCAGCGGGTAAAGTGGCGGGCCGCGACATAATTCAGTCCGCCCACGAGCGTGAGGCTGAGCAAAACCTGTGCCGTCCGGTTGAGTCGCTTGACCCAGCGGGTGTAACGGAAATCTTCCAAAAATGCGAACATGGCGGGGAAAATGCGGATGGCAGGCCGGCTAGCTGGTGGCGCGGGATTCGACGGCCATCGTCGTCATCCCCAGCACCAGGATGGCGTTGCTGGCGTAAAGAAAAAACGGCCGCGTATCCATCACCCCGCGGCTGAAGTCCTGCAAATGCTGGAACGGTTGCAGGTATTCCACCACTGGGTGGAAACTCGCGAGAAACGGAACGTCCTGCCAGGGCAGGTGCAGCAGCACGTTGCCGCCGATAATCAGCACAAACAACATGCTAAACGACAACATTCCCGCCACCAGGGTGTTGCGCGTCAGGCTGCTTGCGAGGACGCCCAGAGCGACGTACAGCAGCCCGCTGATGCACACGAACGTGAATCCGCCGGATAATGAAGCGGTGTCGTAAAGCGGCGAATCCGGGCTGCCAGGCTTGAGGAACAGCACGGCAATCCACGGGAAAAGCAGCGTCAACGCCCACAAGCCGATGTAGAAAAAATAGGCGGCAAAGTATTTGGCCAGCACGATTTCCAGGGTTGAGGCTGGGGTGGTCAGCATCGCTTCCAATGTTCCGTGTCGCCGTTCTTCCGCCAGGCTCTTCATGGTCAGGAGCGGCACCACGAATACCACGGGAATCCAGAATACCTGGAAGTACTGCGCCGAGGGCGGGTTGTTTTGAAATATGTCGCTTTGAGAAACCAAGTCATATTGGTAAATGACGAGGAAATACATCAGTCCCATCATCAATAGGAACAGCACGGCTGCGCTATACGTCGCCGCGGACACCGCGAGCATCCGCAATTCATGGGCCAGCAAAAGGGGGAAGTGACGCATGGGAGCATTATTTACGAATCCGGGCAAAGGGAGCAAGCGTGTCCTCGCCCTGCTTGGTGGCCGCCAGAAAAATTTGTTCCAGACCCGGTTCGACAAACGCAATTTCCCGCACCCGCCAACTGCCGCGTTGCGTCACCACGGCCAGCAAACTTTCACCCAAGCCTGGCTCGTTCGCCGGTCCTTCAAGTCGGATATCCACAAAGCCGTCGCCATCCGCCGCGGAACACGCCGCCAGCCGCAATCCGGCATGTACCTCCGGCAGGAGCTTCTCGAAGGCCGCCACGTCCCCCTTTAGTCGCACCCGCCATTCCGAGCGGGTCAACAGCTCCCGTCGCAGGCTTGCCGAGGTACCCACCGCCACCAGCCGGCCCTGGTTGATGATCATCACCCGGTCGCAACACATTTCAATCTCCGGCAGGATGTGGCTCGAAATCAGCACCGTAAGCCGCCCGCGCAGCGAGTCAATCAGCCGCCGTATGCTCAATATCTGGTGCGGGTCGAGGCCAATGGTTGGTTCGTCCATCAAAATTACCTCCGGTTCCGCCAGAATTGCGTCCGCTATGCCCACCCTCTGCCGATAACCCTTTGACAGCGTCCCGATGAGCTTTCGTCGCGTCTTGTGCTGCAGTCCGCACATTTCCAGCACTTCTTCCACCCGGGATTTGACTTTCTTTCGCGGGACTTCTTTTAGCCGTGCGCGCAAATCCAGGTATTCCGATACCCGCATATCGTCCGGCAATGGGTTGTGTTCCGGCATGTAACCCAGGCGGCGTTTGGCCTCGTCGGGCGATTTGGCTACCGGGATGCCGGCTACATACGCCCGGCCCGAGGTCGCGGCCAGCAACCCGGAAAAAATGCGCATGGTTGTGCTCTTCCCTGCGCCATTCGGGCCCAAAAAACCAACGATCTCCCCGCGTGCGACCGTGAAATTCAGGTTCTCGATGGCCCGCACCGACCCATATTCCTTGGTCAGCGCCACCGCTTGCAGGCTAGGCGGCGCCACCACGGCGGGCGCCACTGGGCGGGCGGGCGGGACAGTTAGTGTTTCAGGCATGAGTGCGAGGGAAGAAAGAAACAAGTTGTATACTAGAGTGATAGCAGGGAAGGCAATGACGGAAGACGGGGAGATGGCGGGAATACCGCCGCAGCGTATCCTTGTACGATAGCGTTAAAGACTTGAGTCAAATACCGACAATACATCGGCGCAGTTGTTTCCCTTGAATTTGGCCGTTTGAACCTCGGCCATCGTGTCAGCCGCCTTTATTTTGGTGTTTTCTCTTCCACGCTTCCGCCAGGCCCCGGAGTAACAAATCAGGATCAAAATGGATTTCCCCCAGCCAAGTCCGCGGCAGATGCCCGGTGCTGCCGCCCGTCGCCACGACCCGGACTTCACCCTCGCCGCGCTGTTTCAATTCCTTCAGCAAACGGTCCAGAATCGCGCGAATCATGCCCGCAAATCCCGTGGTGCAGCCGATTTTCATTGCTTCCACTGTGCTGGTGCCAATTCCCGCCGAAACAATGAGGTCGTCCGGATCCAGCGCCGGCAGCAGCGCTGTTTGTTCGTGCAGGTAACGGGTCATCAGACCTAGGCCCGGCGCGATGATGCCACCCGCGTAAGCCCCGCGTTTATTGAGGACATCGAATGTTACTGCGGTGCCTAAATCAATCGTTACTGCCGGAGCGCCATAATACGCCAGCGTGCCAAATGCCAGGGCGAGGCGGTCTTCGCCAATTTGTTCCGGCTGCGGGTAGTCCAGCGGCAGTCCTAACCCCGGGCATTGTGCCGCCGTCAGGTGAAACAAAGGCCAGCCTGTTGCCGCCAGCACGGGCTTGAGCGCCTCGGTCGCCTTGGGAACCACCGAACAAAACGCGATTCCCGTTGGTTGGTCAGGACCGCGCGCCAATTCCGCCAGCCGCGGGCCGAGTCCCGCCACCGGGTCGGCAGCCTGCGCCGTCGGCACGGCGCATTGCGACAACACCTTGCCTTCCCGCAGCACCCCGACGTGCGCGCGCGTGTTCCCGACATCAAGGCAAAGCACGTTCATAAAATTCGGTGAGCCATCTTCCACCGAAAACGGTAATCCGCCAACCGTAAATTACACGCCATATCCGCCAAGGGAAACATCGCCGGATTGAATAATGCGCCGCGAACCATCCGGCAACGTCAACTTCAGCGCGCCCGATTCATCCACGCCAGTCGCGCGGCCTTTCAGCTCGCCTTGGTGCAACGACACCGTGACCTCTTTCCCGTGTAACGCATCATATTTTTCCCAGAGCGGGTCAAAAAGGCTGTTGGCTTTGCCCGAGGTGAATTCCGCAAACGCCCGCGCGCCCGCCAACACCACATCCGCGGCGACCGCATTTATGGGCAGCGCTTTCCCGCCATTCACCTGCTGGAGTGTTCCGGCTACTTTCGCTGCCGCTGTGCTTCGCCCTCCCGCCCATTTCGCCGGGTCGCCGTTTACGTTCAGGCCCAGTCCGCAAATTAAATCGCGCATCAAGTCCGCGTCAATGCGCGCCTCGGTCAGCAGTCCCGCCAACTTGCGGCCTTCGTGCACCAAATCGTTCGGCCACTTCACCCGCACGGGCAAATGCCAGTTCTTATTCAGCATGTCGCACAACCGCAGCGCCATCCACAGGGTGAATTTCGGCATCCGCGCCGGCGGCAGTTTTGGTTGAAAGGCAAAGCTCAGATATAATCCGCCCGCCTCGGCGCTGTGCCACGACCGCCCCAGCCGTCCGCGCCCGGCCGTCTGCCGCGCCGCAAAAACCACGAACGGCGTCTTCGCCCCTGTGGCCAGCCGCCGTTCCGCTTCGAGGTTTGTGCTGTCAATTTGGGGCAGAAAAATCACGTTGATGTCCGGCGCAGTTTTCCCGTGATGACGCAGGGAGAGATACGCTGCCAGCATTGCCGGATGCAGCGCCGCCGGTTCTGCGCGCAGCCGGTAGCCGCGCCCGCGCACCGCTTCGCACGTTAACCCGCTGGCCTGCAATTTTTGTAATCGCGCCCACACGCTCACCCGCGACACCCCCAGCCGCCGTGCCAATTCCTCGCCGGAGACAAACCCGCCTTCCCCGGCTTCCAGCAGGGCGGTCAGCATTGTCGTCGTGTCGGGCATGGTCAAAATCTCGCGTAAAGGAGCCAATAAGGCAAAGCGTTTTGCTCTTCTCGGCGGCTAGGCCCAAGATGTTCAAGGGCGATTCGATCTTGTGCGTATTTGCTTCGTTGCCCACTGCGCGTGTTCCGCCACGACCGGGTCGTCGTCACAGGCCGTTTTTTCCAACGCCGGTAAATCATCCGCTGTGCCAATGTTGCCCAGCACCACCGCCGCGTTGCGTTTAAGCCGCGGCAGTTTCAATCGCGCCAGCGGCGTGCCTTGCGTGTGCCGGCGGAAGTCTTCCTCCGACCACGCCAGCATGGCGCGCACGTCAGGATATTCGCGCGGGGCCAGCGCCGCCTCGCGCGTCGCCTGGGCCCATTTATTCCACGGGCACGCATCGAGACAGTCATCGCAGCCAAACAGCCGGTTGCCCACCGCGATGCGGAACTCCTCGGGAATGGGCCCGTGGTGCTCGATGAGCAGGTAGGCCAGGCACCGCCGCGCGTCGAGTTGGTACGGCCCGGTGATGGCGCGCGTCGGGCACGCATCGAGACACGCCGTGCACGCTCCGCAGCGGTCGCGCCCCGCGCGGTCGGGCGGCAATTCCAAGTCCGTCGCCACCACGCCGAGCAGCAACCACGTGCCGAGTTTCGGGTGGATGAGCAGCGTGTTCTTGCCCTGCCAGCCGAGACCCGCCCGCGCGGCCAGTGGCTTTTCCAAAATCGGCCCCGTGTCCACCCACGTCCGTGCCGCGCCGCCCTCCGCGCGCACCAGTGTCGCCAATTTGCGCAGGCGCTTGATCATGACGTTGTGGTAGTCGCGCCCCAGCGCGTATTTCGCGATACGGTAACGCCGCGCCGGTTCATTTTTATAATAATTCAGCCCGACGAAAATCAGGCTCCGTGCCCGCGGCCCCGGCGTCGGCGCGGAAAGCAATTTCTCCGGCGCGAGCCGCCGGTCATTGTTTCGCTCCAGCCAGGCCATGCCGCCGTGCTGCCCCTCGGCCAGCCATTGCTCAAAATATTCCCTTCGTAACGGCGCGTCCGTTGCCACCACGCCGAACGCGGCAAACCCCAGCCGCGCCGCCTCCTCGCGCAGGTGCTCCTTGAGTTTGTCCGGGGAAACCGCCATGCGCCCACGCTAATGCATTCGCCTTCATTTTGGCAGGTTAATTAGAGCAAGGGTAGGGCGGGGTGTCCTCGACCCGCCGCGGGTAGGATGCGCTCTCCTCAGTGCGCCGCATCGGCAGGCTTGGCCGCCGTGGTTGGGTTTTGGAACGTCAGCTGCAACGTCGGTTGTTTTTCATCACTCGAGGGGTCATCATAATCGGGATTGTCCTTGGGCACCGTCAAAAACCTGCTGCCGCCATTGTTTTTGAGCGAGGTGCCTACGGAATAGACAATAGCTTTCGCGGAATCGTAGCGCAGTAATTTTCCATCAAATGGGTCCATCGGCAAGGCGGGCAGATACTGCGGCACCAGAGTGTCAAGTTTTGCGGGCAGCGCATGGTGGTCATCGTAATACCGGCGCAGGGCGCAAGCGACTTGGGCCAGCCGGTTGGCGGTTTCAGCCCAGAGGACGGTTTTGAAAATGCCGGCGGCGGACGGAGTCATGGTGGCAAGGATGTAGCGTCCGCCGGCGTTGGGAAAAAAGAGATCCCAGCCCGACACTTTCCCGGGCAGGTCGGCATTTTTCGCTGATTGCGCTTCAGCGTAAGTTCGGGTCGCTTCTTCGATATACCAGCGGTAAATCCGTTCGGCCATTCGGAGCGTTTGGTTCACCTTGATGCCATGCGCCAGCATGTGCCAGACCCAGGAGTCCTGGCTTTGCGCCGATTTTGCCACCAACTCCGGATGGGCATGGAGTTCGTGCACGTATTCGACGATTACTTGATACTCGAACTTGTAGGAAAACTGCAACGAGGCGGTCCAGGGCACGGGGTCGGCGAATATTTTCGCCAGGGCCGCGGTGGCTTCCGGGGGCGTCTGCGGGTCATTTAGCCAGCGCACTCCCTCCTTGACGGCAAGCCCCTCAATGCCCGCGCTCGTGAGCACAACCACAAACCCGTTGTGCGACTCGGCCAGGCGCCTGGCCAGCAGGCGGACTTGGGCCAGTTGCCGCAAGGCTGTCGGGTAATCCGCCTGCGACTTGGCGTGGCGCGCGGCCAGCATCAGGGCCTTGCCGCTGTTGAATATGGGGCTGATTTCCGGAATGAAAGTCTCGATATTCACCGGTTTCGAAAATTCGAAAGAAGGCCGCGCCAAGGCCGCATTGACCTCCGCCAGCGTGGGTTCGGCTTGCGCGAGGAATTGCGCGACGAGTGCGTCGTTGGATTCATCACCATCAACAATTTTTACGGCCGTGTCCTCATCAACGTTGTGCGCGGAAGAAAATGTGACAAAATTCACGTCCGCTTCCTTTATCCGGTCTAATACCCAAAAGCCATTTTGCTCGTCCGCCACCATCGGCGGCGGGGTGCGCAAATCCGCATCGTCCGGCGGAGGCTCGTCACGCAAATAAGCAAAATCAAACACCCCGGCAAGGAGCAGGACCACCGTGAGCGTTCCCGCCACCACCCAAATCCAGCTGTGGGACGGTTTGGGCGCATCGGGTTGGGCGGTGTCCATGCCGGAGCGTATCACGACGCAGAATTAAAGAGGAAGATTTAAAAAATTGTGCGAACACTGGCCCGATGTACTGGCAGAGTAAGGCAGGCGGTCTTCAGCGCGCCGCCGAGACATCTACAGGCCCGGAAGCGTTGGACGGGTTTTGGAATGTCAATTGTAGCGTGGGCTGGTCCTGGCTGAAAAGAGGGTCCTCATAATTCGGGTCATCCTTGGCCATTTTCACAAATCGGCTGCCACCGTTGTCTTTGAGTGATGCGCCCACGGAATAGACCAGACCTTGCTTGGCGTCGTACCGCAATGGCTGGCCGTCGAAAGGGTCCAGCGGCACAGCAGGCAGATATTGCGGAATTAAGTCGGCGAGCTTTGCTGGCAGGGCTTCGTGGTCATCATAATAATGGCGCAGGGCGAAGCCGACTTTGAGTTCCCGCTCTTTAGCGATCTGGGCATAAGTTAGGCTGGCACTAGCCCAATAATTGGTGAGGCCTCCCATGTCATATAGAAAGGCCATCCCGCCGTAATTAGGCTTTAGCCAATTGAGCCAGCCTTTCTCGATCCAGTTTACCATGAAAAACGGATTAACCGTGTGTGGATCAAAATGGGAATAGGGATAATTGTAGCTTGTCATCAATGTCCGATAATAAGGCAGCATCATCCTGCGGGTGGCATTTTCTTGCAAAGTAAATTGCATCCAGGCCGATTTAACATACGCAAAAGAAAGCATCGTTTTTAAGTCCTTGGTCGGTGCATTTTTGAATTGATGGATCACGCCGACAAGAAATTGGTATTCAATGGGCATGCAGCGTTGATACCTCTCTGCCCAAGGCGTTTCTTGGGTGAATTCACTCGCGAGCCTATCGCGTGCCGTAGGCGGCAACGACCGGTCGTTTAGCAGTTCGGCGCATTCATAATAATAGGCACTATTAAGCGCTGTACTGTATAGGACATACATCAAAGGCTTATAACCCTCACTAAAGCGCAATCCAAATCGGCGCAGGCGTACGGCATCTCGAATGGCGCCGGCATAATCGCCGGTTTGTTGGCAACGGATAATCGAAAGTCGCAGCGCGCACAAAACAGGGCGGAGGGGCTCGAAGTCAGGAGCTTTTGAATCAACAGTGATTTCATCGTTAAAAGAAAAAACGGGAGCATCAAGAACATGGTCAATTTCAACAAAATGTGGACGGGCCTGTTTTAAAAAATCATCGGCCACGGCGTCGTTGCGAGCGTCCCTTTCCAGAATTTTGTCCGCATCGTCCTCATTCACGCCTCGGGTTTTGGAAAATGTCGCAAAATCAAAAGAAGTCATGTTCATTTTGCGGAACATCACCAGTCCATTCTGCGCATCAGGCACCACGGCATCCCGCACCATTAAATCCGCATCATCTGGTGGCGGCTCATCGCGTAAATTGAAATGCCAAAAGAGCCCGCTGGCTAACAGGATGAAAACAGCTGCTGTCTTAAGTAAACGCCTTACCCATCGTCGCCAGCGCCTTTCCGGTTGTGCCAACGGTGTAGTATCAGAAGCAGCCATGTGGTAGGGTATCACCTCCCTCGCACAATTAAACCCCTAAACGGGCGAAAAAGATGGCCTGAACCACCTCTTTTCCCGCTTAATCTTCCTCATGTTTGTGAGCCTAGATTTTATCGCTGCCGCCAGCGAGCCAGCCCGCTTGCTTACGCAATCGGTCCAGGAGGTTCATTATGTCTGGACGCTGGTGGACGACTTGCTCGGCCAGCACCTGCGCATCTTCATCGGCTTTGTGCTCGCGTTGCTGGTGGTCGGGCGGCTCATGCTCGAAAAGCGCAACCCGAGCAACATTTACGCCTGGGGGCTGGTCATTTTTTTCATCCCCTGGCTCGGCGTGCCACTCTACTTTATTTTCGGCGGGCGCAAAATCCGCAAACTCGTCAAAACAAAATTGGAAGTCAACGCCTTTGCCGTCCAATTGGCCGCGGGGATGGATGTAACTTCGCCGCCGATCGTGGTCCCCGGCAAGCCAGTTTCACCCCGGCGTAAATTCACGAATAATTCCTTCAAGCTTTTCGGCGATGGCGTCGAGGCCTACCACGCGCTGCGCGCCGAAATCGCCCGGGCCGAAAAATCCATCCACGTCCAGACCTTCATCCTCGGGCGCGACGAGCCGGCGCAGCAAATCATCGCCGACCTCACCGCCCGCGCCCGCGCCGGCGTTGAAGTGAAGTTGCTGCTCGACGCCCTCGGCAGCTTTGGCGCGACGGGCCATTTCGTCCAGCCCTTGCGCGATGCCGGCGGGCGCGTCGGGAGTTTCCTGCGCGTGCTGCCTTTGCAGACCAAATGGTCCGCCAACCTGCGCAATCACCGCAAATTTGCCGTCTTTGACCGTGAACGCGTGCTCGTCGGCGGGCAGAACATCGATCACCGCTTCATTGCTTCCCGCGATGCGCCGACGCTGTTTTTCGACTTCGGTGCGCAAGTCGAAGGCCCGGTGGCGGCCGCCTTCAACCGCAATTTTGTCAGCGACTGGTGTTTTGCCACCGGCGATTCGCCACGCAACTTTCGCGAGTTGCTCGCCTATAAGCCGGCGGCGTGCGGCACGGAGGATATGGATGTCGTCACCAGCGGCCCTGACGCCGAGGACGACCCGTTGTGGGAGCGCCTGCTCATCCTCGTGCAGCAATGCCGGCGCGAGCTGACCATCGTCACGCCTTACTTCGTGCCCGACGAAGTTCTTTTCCGCTCGCTCATGATCCAGGCGCACCTGGGCCGGCGTGTGCGTTTGATTATGCCGGAAAATTCGAACCACATCATGGCCGACTTTGCGCGCCACTATTATCTTCGCCAGTTGCATGACGCCGGCGTCGAAGTCCTGCTCTACACGCCGAAGATGATGCACGCCAAGCTCGTGCTCGTGGACGGGGAAGTCGCACTCATGGGTTCCGCGAACATGGATTACCGCAGCCTTTTTGTGAATTTCGAAATCGGCGTGTTCCTGCAAACCCCGGGCCCCGTTGGCGCACTCTCCGCCTGGACTGAGCGCCTGCGAGGCGATTGCGTCACCTACATCGATTCCGGCCATGCCGGCGCCGGGGCCAGCCGCCGCCTCATGCAAGACTTCGCCCATCTCCTCGGCCCGTTGTTATAAAAGCTTCGCCAGCCGCTCCTTGAGTTCCGCCGCCGCCAGCGCGTAGCCGCCGCCCGCGCCATCAATGAAATGCAGGTGGCCGCCTTCGCGCTCAAAAATCAGGCACGTCACCAGGGCCTCTTTCGAAATATGCAGGCCATAGGCCAGTTCCCCGGCGCGGTAACGTTGTTCCAGCCATGCGACCAGTTCGGCCCGTTGCGCTTCAGTCGCCGAAAGCACCATGCGGAGCACGCCGTCGAATTTTCGATAATCACTATGGTTGACGAGGTCTTTTTTGTAACTTCCCCAATCCGCGGGCAGCGTCATAATCCGGTGACGCATCAACCAGTCGCCAATGATGCCTTCGAGCCGGATGTAAAAACGAAACAGCGCGCGGCGCAGCGGCCCGGCCTGGCTGCGGTGGACTTTCGTCTCGCCGTCATATTCGGAAAGGTTTTCGGCAATTTGCAATTGGTTTTCCGCGATGGGGTGCTCGCCGGCGCTGTCGCCGAAAATTTCGCGGAGCTTTTTCACCACCTCGGTGAAAATGCGCACGCGCCCGGCGTCATTCGGCGCTACCGCCTGGACTAATAACGCCAGCGTTTCGCCCTTGATGCTCGGCACGCCGCGCCATCGGCATTCGAGGCCGACAAAAGTCTCGGCAGTCGGGGCGGCGTATTCCTCGATGCGGTAACGCGCGCCGGCCAGCGGATCCTTGACCGTTTTTTCCGCCCAACCCAGGCCGCCGCCCCAAAACGCCGCGAGTGAAAATCGGTCGGACAGCCTCACCCGCGCGACGCGGGCGTCGTGTCCGGCGGCGCGGATGTCGCGCATCGATACCACGCCGATGCGCAGGCCGAGGTCAAAGCCGTCGCGCGCCATGCGCCGCGTGGCGAGAAAAGCTGGCCGCGCCCGTGAAAGTTCCGCCTCCGGCAACGCGAGCGTTGCGCCGTCGCCCCCGAAGATGAACGGCAGGTCCGAGCGCCCCAAGGCGTTGAACGAGGCGATGAGCAGCGAACTGCCGACGAGGTTTACGTCCTTGTATTGCCCGCGCGCAATCGCCGCGGTCGAGCCTTCGACATCGCCAATGATCACCACCCAGTCATCGGGCAACGCCTGATAAACTTCCGGACGTGTCACGTCTGCAAACGACGGACATACCGGCAACGCGGCGTAGAAGGCGTAGGGGTCGGCGGGCATAAAGGAAATGTGCCCGGTGAAATTAAATTGCGAAGGTTGTTACTGCGCCGGTGGTGTGCCAAAGCCCGGGCCACCCCGCCCACCACGCGCGTTGCCAGGAGCCGGATCCACCGGTGGGTCGACTGTTACCGCGCCCTCCAAGCCGGTGCCGGTGACGTTGGCCACGCTCAGCAAGGCTCCATCGAATCCGGTTACTTTGATGTCTTTCAACTCCACGCCATTGGCATTGGCTATGTTCATGCCCTTCGTGCAAGTGCCGGTGATATTGGAGAGATGCAAGCCTTCGAGGGGCCTCTTCGCGGAAATTTCGTTGGCTTGGACGAGCGTGTTGCAGGCCACCCGGACATTGGAGAAGCTGATGTTTCGCCCCGTGGGGTAGCCAATCAGGCCATCCACCGGGTCATCCGCGGTGTTCGAGTTGCCGCCCCGGGTCAGGTTGATGCGTAGAAAATCGCCCGAGAGAATATCGAGGTCCTCGCCGGAAATGTTTTCGTTGACGCCCGCGCGGCCAATCCGGGTCTTCAGGTAGATGACGGCGGAGCGTGGCGAGGTAAGTTTGCAATGTTCGATGCGCAAATTGCGTACGCCGCCGGAAATTTCGCTGCCAATGCCGAGGCAGGCAAAGGTGCGGTCCAGCAGGGTGCAATGGGTAATGAGCACGTCTTCGGTGGGTATGCCCAGGCGCGCACCGTCCATCCCGCGGCCGGATTTGATGCTGATCGAGTCGTCGCCGGTGTTGATGTCGCAGCCCGTGATGAGCACATTTTTGCACGAGTCCACGTCAATCCCGTCGCGCCCGCTGGCGAGGTTCACGTTTTTGATCATCACGTCGGTGCAATAGGTGGGGTGCGTGTTCCAGTTGTTGCCCGGCTGGTTGATGCCGTAGCCTTCAAGGCGCACGCCGTGGCAGTCGATCGGTTCAATCATTTCCGAACCGCGCGGCTCGGTGTTGCTCGCGGCGGGGCCGCGGTCGCCCAAAATGGTGCCGGGGCCGACGACGCCGATGTTTTCGACGTTGTAGGCGTAGATGAGCGAGCGGTGGCCTTTTTCCAGGCGGCCTTCCCAGCGGATGTCGATAATAGGATAGTCGTCGAGGTCGGGGCTGCCGGTGAGTTGGGAATTTTGTTCGAGGCGCAGAATCGTCTGGTTGCCAAGCTGGATGCTGCCAATCAGGTAGTTGCCCGCCGGCACGTCGACCTGGCCGCCGCCGTTGACCGCGCAAGTGTCGAGCGCCTTTTGGAAAGCCACGGTGTCCTTCGTCTCGCCGTCACCCTTCGCGCCGAAGTCGCGGACATTGTAGGAGGCTTTCGGCGCCGGCAGGGGTACGTCCAAGGCAGCGGGGGAAGAGCTTGCGGTCTTCGGAGTTGAAGCAGGGCCTTGGGCAAACGACTGCGTGCTCAGGACAAGCACCCAGGCTAATGTCTTCCAAATCGATCGGGTAATTTTGAGGTTCATGGGGATATCGGTTTTATTAAATAGGCTTTGACCTGCGGGGCGACAACGGGAAATTCGTCCATCACGAGTTTGGCCATCGCTTCCGCGCCTTTGGCGTTAAAATGGGTGTGATCGCCGCCTTCGAGTTCTGCGACGGCGTCGGGCCCGAGCTGTTGGTAGAGCCGGGCACTCGAGGCGTGCAAATCAATCAGCGCGACGTGTTTTTCCGCGGCGACGGCTTTCATCGCGTCCGCATACGGCGCGAGGGCGTCAGTCGTGGAGCGGCGGCACATCGGGGTGACGAGGATGGGTACGCCGCCGATGGCGCGGGTGTCATCTATGTATTTGCGCAGGTAGTCACGGAAATCGGTGGCGGCGTTGGTGGCCTCAGGCGCGGTCGAGGCATGGGAATCATTGTGCCCAAATTGAATCAGCACGATGTCGGGCTTTTCCTTCAACGCTTCGTCCCAGTGGCCTTGTTGAATAAACGTCTTGGTGCTGCGGCCGGAGAGTGCGAGGTTGCTCACGGTCAATTCGCTTTTGAAATACTGCTGAATGTGCATGCCCCAGCCGTGGCGGTGGGCGGGGTCGGCATCCGTGTAATTGCAGACGGTGGAGTCGCCAATGAGGACGAGACGCAGCGGCTTGAGCGCAACTGGTTCTGTGGCCGTGGCGGCGGGCTGGGTGGTCACCGGCGCCGGTCCGCTGGAACACGACACCAAACCCAAGGCCAGCAGACAGAAGATGGGGGTAACCTTCATTCGGGGAACCCTCACAACAAAAATACCACGCATCTTAGTCAAACCTTAAAACCGCAGCATGGTTGCGGTGAATCAACCGTACGACCCACCCACTGATTGCAAAAATCGGGCTACCGCAAGGAACTTAAAAAAACCTTATGGCCTTTGACGGAGAAGCCTGGGCTGCCTGCGCAGCGTGCTCGGCATCACTGCAGGAAGAGTTCGTTGGCGCGTCGGCTTCAGTGGCCGTCGGCTTCACGAGACCCTTGCTCAACATATACTGTTCAACCTCTTCGCCGGAGATGTCCGGCAGCATCACGCCATCTATCTCCACGCAGGGTGAAAGCGGCTGGCCGGACTTCGCCACCATCTCCGCGTAGTTTTCGCGGTTGTTGATGATGTCAATGTCCTCGAAGGGCAGGTCGTATTTTTTGAAGACGGCGCGGACGCCGCGGCTCCAGCCACACGAGGGTTTGAGATAAGCGCGAATATTCATGGGAATGTTTGAAGGTAACCCTACCTCATTTTTGACTGAAGCACAAGGGCCTTCCTCACGAATTTCCCCGCCCCGCCGCGCGGCGCAGCCGGTCGTTGAGCGCCAGGCCCAAGCCAGACTCCGGCGCGCATTCACACCAGATTTTTGCATAGCCCGCCATGTCCAACCGGCGCAGCAAATCATACAAGCCCCGCGCCGCTTCCGCCAGGTTGCCATCTTCACTCAGCCAGAAAACTTCCACCGCGTTCGGCGTTGCCTCCTTCGGCTTTGGGCGCTGAAGCCGCACCCACGCTGCGCGCCGGCCTACCGGTGGCGAGCCGGGTTTTTGGGTGGATTCGAGAAGCTCCAACGGTGTGCGCGGGCTATAATGGCGCGCAAGCATGCCCGGCGCGGCCAGCCCGCCAGTGGCGGGGGTCGACTCCCGTGGACCAATCTCCACGCGACAGTCTAAAATTTGCGCAAGTGCTTCGGCGGTGATTGGCCCCGGACGCAAAATGCGCGGCGGAGCGGAAGTGTCACTCACGTCAATAATGGTGCTTTCCAGTCCGAGCGCACAAGCCCCGCCGTCGAGTATCCACGGCACGCACCCGCCAAAGGACGTTCGCACATGCTCGGCCCGTGTCGGGCTCAGGTAGCCAAAAGGGTTGGCGCTTGGCGCAGCCAGGGGCAGGCGGCACGCCTCCAGCACCGCCCGCATGAGCGGGTGCGCTGGTGCGCGCAATGCCACCGTGTCACGTCCCGCCGTCACTAACAAAGGCACAGCGGAGGTTTTACGCACAATCATCGTTAGCGGTCCCGGCCAGCAGGTTTCGGCCAGGAGTCGTGCCATTGGTGTGAAGTGTGCAAGATTGACAAAAAAGTTTACGTCGAGTCCGTGCACAATCAAGGGGTCAATCAAGGGACGTCCTTTAATGGCAAAAAGAGAACGCACCGCGCGTTCGTCCAAGGCGTGGGCGGCGAGTCCGTACACCGTTTCCGTTGGCAGTGCGACCACTTCGCCTGCTCGCAGCAATTCCGCGGCGCGGGCCACGCCGGTGGGTGTCGGTGGCAGAAAGGCCGGAAAATCCTCGGCTGAACCGGAGCTGGTCATAAGCAAATGGGGCTGCCGGGTTGGTCGCAAAAAAAAGCGCGCGCCACGCAAACGCGGCACGCGCACAAAAACCGCCGCAGCGGGGTTACTTCATCAAGAGCAGGCTGCGCGCGCGCTTGATCGTCTTGGTCACGTGGCGCTGTTCCTTGGCGGTGAAATGAGTGATGCGCCGCGGCAGGATTTTGCCCGTGTCCGTGACGTGGCGGGTGAGCAGTTCCGTGTCGAGGAACGTGTATTCGTCCGGCTTTTTTGAGCGCGGTTTGTCGGCGGGTTGTTCCATAAGATGGGAAAACAGGTGTTAAGCCGGATAAAAAACCTCATTTTCGGCCCGGGAGCAAGCGCAAAAGTAGAAGATGGCAGAGCATAGAATTCGGCAAAATCATCATTCCTGTCCAGCGCCGCGTCGCTACATCAAGGGCCTTGATATGTCACTACGACACGCATGAAAATCGACCCCGTTGCGGGAACAGGATAAGTGGCGGTAATTTGAGATCCATTCGTTTGTTGGTTGATACCTTCAGTTGTCCAATCGACCAAATCATTGCTTACTTGCACGGCATAGGTGAGGTCACTTTGACCGAAGTTAAAAGTGAGGGTTAACTTGCCATTAGAGACTGTAGGCTGGGGCAATGCGGGATTTCCGTTCAAACCCGGGGGATTGAATGGATCAAGATTGAAAGCATATTTGACAAGATTGGGTACTCCATCGTTCGTGGGCGAGGCCAAGGCAGATGAGAAAGTGGAGTTATTCAACTGAGACGGCGTAAACCACAGATTTTGCCAGGCGGCAAAGGTGGAAGCCGGAGAACTTGGCGGGGAAGTGGGCGGATTTACAGTCAGTGAAAGTGAATTGGACGTAGTGTTGCCCACCGAATTTATTGCGATGCACCGATACTGGTCACCGGTCATGCTGGCAGTGGTGTTTAGGACAGTAAGCGCGGCAGTCGCGGAGCCGGAGTAAAACGTATTATCACTAAGCGTGACCCAATTCGAACTGCCAGCGGGCATACGCTGCCATTGAAAAGAATTCGAGCCGGACGCGCCACTCGCGCCCACAGAAAAAGTGGCGTTCAGGCCGGCCGTGATGGGCTGGCTTTGCGGCTCACTAGTAATAGTCGGCACAGCTATTGCGGTCGCCGAGATGATAGCAATAAAAGCGTTTGGCACATTACCCAAGCCAGTAGCAAACTGGCTGCTTACACCGGCAGCCGTGATTTTATATATCGTGCCGTTAGCGGCTACGTATAGATTTCCGCTTCCATCAAAGGCCAATCCTCCTGGATGATTGCCGAAACCATTGGAAGTTCCGTTCGAAAAGGTGCTTAGTACCCCGGAGGAAGCAACCTTGGATATGGTGCCGTTTTGACTGTTCGACACATAAAGATTGCGGCTCCCGTCAATGGCCAGACCGTCGGGTTGCTGAAATGTACTGGCAAATGTGCTTGCCGTACCGGCGGACGTCACTGCGGATACAGTTCCGTTGAATTGGTTCACGACGTAAAATTGTCCGTTGTTGCCAAAGGCCAGACCCTGTGGGCCGCTGAACCCGCTGGCAAAGGTGCTGACTGCCTTGCCGGGGGTAACTTTGGATATCGTGCCGTTGTTTTGGTTCGCCACATACAGGTTTTCATTTCCGTCAAAGGCCAGTCCTTTGGGCCCTTGCAACCCGCTAACAAACGGGCTCACCACCCCGGCGGGTGTGACTTGCGATATCGTTCCATTTGAGTTTGCCACGTAAAGCTTGCCATTCCCGTCGATAGCCAGGCCTGCGGGATTTAGAAATCCCTGGGCGAACGTGCTCACCGCCCCGTCGGGAGTTACCTGCGATACGGTGCCGTTGGAGTTTGTCACGTACATCATGAATGGTAAAATGGTCAGTTTGCCAGGACTGGAAGTGGCAGAGCCTTCCAAGTTAGTAACAACACATTCATATTCGTAACCCGACATCGCTGAGATTGTGTTGCTTGCCGTCAGCGTTGATGTCGTCACCCCGCTAAGGGTCGAATTATCAGCCAACGTAGTCCATGTCGCACCGTTGTCCTTGGAAACCTGCCACTGGTAGCCCAAGTTGGCACCGCTGGCTGCGACGCTAAAATTTGCAGCGTAACTGCCGACAATGATTTGGTTTTGTGGCTGGGTGTTGATGATAACTGGAACGACGGAGAGAATAGCCGGGTTGGATGTGGTGGACCCGACAGTATTGGTGACGACGCACTCGAACTGGTCCCCCGACATCGCAAGGGCGGAATTGGTCACCGTAAGCGTTGGAGTGGTGCTGCCGGTAAAAAAGCCGCCGTCGGCCAGATTTTCCCAAGTCGAACTACCCGCCGGGAGTCGCTGCCACTGGAAAGTGTTCGAGCCCGGCGCGCCACTAACGTCTACAGAAAAGGCGGCGCTGTTTACGCTAGCCGCCACGGTTTGGTTTTGGGGCGCCCTGGTTACTGTTGGCGCTGCGGCCGTGGAGGTGATGGCAATAAATAAAGGTGTATCGAGACCAGTGAAAAAGGTGCTCACGACCCCGGCAGGGGTGACCATGGATATGGTGTTATTCCCGTTGTTTACCACATAGAGGTTCCCGCTCCCATCAAATGCCAGTCCTGTTGGGCTGCTGAACCCGCCTGCAAATGTACTCACCACCCCGGCAGGCGTTATGACAGACACTGTGCCATTGTTGTTGTTCGTTACATACAGATTTCCACCTCCGTCAAAGGCCAAACCAAACGGGCCGGCTAAATTACTTGCAAACGTGCTTACCACCCCGGCTGTGGTGATTCTAGATATGGCAGAATTTTCTTTATTTGCGACGTACAGATTCCCGTTCCCATCGAAGGCCAGGCCCTCTGGGCTGTTTAAACCATGAGCAAACGAATTTAGCACTCCGGTGGAAGTGGCTATGGACTCGAACACTAGGCCGAAGGCGAAGTTTGTAACATAAAGATTCCCGTTCGCATCGATGGCCAAACCTACTGGGCCATTGTATGTTTCGTTGAACCCACTGGCATACGTGCTTACCGCTCCGGCGGTTGTGACCACGGACACTGTGCCGCTGGTATAGTTCACAACATACAGGTTGCCATTTGGGTCAAAAGCTAGGCCCTGTGGGTTGTAAAATCCACTCGCATACGTACTCGCCACTCCGGCAGACGTGATTTCGGATACCGTGCCATCGCCTTGATTTGTTACATACATAAGGAATGGCAGGATGGTTAGTATCGCTGCACTGGACGTGGCGGAACCAGAAGAGTTCGTCACCACACACTCGTACTCATATCCTGACATGGAGGCATTTAGGGCGCCCACAGTCAGGGCGGGTGTTGTCGCCCCGCTGATATTTGTGTCGTCGGTTAGCGCAGTCCAAGTCAAGCCCCCATCCGTGGAAACCTGCCACTTGTAGTTTACGTTGGCCCCACTTGCCCCGACGGTGAAGGTGGCATTTCCGCCAACCACAGTTTGGCTTTGTGGTTGGGTCTCGATGACCACAGCAAACACCGATAGGGTTGACACGTTGGTGGTGGAGGAGCCAAAGGCGTTGGTGGCCACACACTGGAATTGGTCACCGGACATCGCAAAGGTGGTATTGGACACCGTGAGTATCGGAGAGGCGGTGCCACTATAGTTGCCTCCGTCAGTCAAATTAATCCAAGTCGGACTGCCCGCGGGGAGCCGTTGCCATTGAAAAGTGTTCGAGCCGGGCGCACCACTAATCCCGAAGGAAAAAACGGCGTTCTCGCTTGCGCCTACCGCCTGGTCTGACGACTGATGGGTTATTGTCGGCGCTGCAGGTGTCGAAACAATCGCCATGTAAAGCCCCCCTATGCTTGAAAGCGCACTCACCACCCCGTCAGGCGTAATCACAGACAATCCAAAACTGTTCCCCGCATACAGATTACCCTTACCATCAAACGCCAATCCCGTTGGATTCGTGAGCCCATTGGCAAACATGCGGACCACTCCGTCCGGTGAGACCACAGATACGGTGTTGATTCCAATGTCTTCGGATAGTTCCGTATTACCACAGTTCGCCACATAGAGGTTTCCGTTTCCGTCAAAGGCCAAGCCCTGCGGATTATAGAATCCACTGGCAAACGTGCTGATCGCCCCGGACGGTGTTACCACGGACACGGTGTTGTTTCCGCTGTTGGCTACGTACAGATTGCCGCTCGCGTCAAAGGCCAAGCCAGCGGGGCTGTTGAATCCGCCGGCAAACGTGCTCACTACCCCGGAAGGTGCGACCACGGACACGGTGTTGTTCCCGCTGTTGGCTACGTACAGATTGCCGCCCCCGTCAAAAGCCACTCCCGCGGGGTGGTCAAATCCGCTGGCAAACGTACTCACTATCCCAGTGGACGAGACCTTTGATATCGAATCGCCAAAGTAGTTCGCCACATACAAAATGCCCTTTTCGTCAACGACCACGCCCTCAGGATAATCGAATCCGCTGGCAAACGTGCTCACCGTTCCAGTGGGCGAGACCGAATATAAATTTTGCGGACCAGCGCTGTAAACCGTCAGATACATTAGGAAAGGCATAACGGTCAGTGTGGCTGGATTGGTTGTTGCAGAACCAAAGCTGCTCGTGATGAAGCATTCATATTCGTACCCAGACATAGTCGGGGCCATGTTCCTCACGGAAAGCGTAGCGGTTGTCGCCCCGTCATAAGTGGCGTCGTTAATCACTGCCGTCCACGTTCCGCCCCCATCTGTAGAAACCTGCCATTGATAGCTTAAGTTGGCTCCGCTTGCGCCAACGCTGAAGTTGCCAGTAACAATTTGATTTTGCGGTTGAGAATTGATGGCCACGGCGACCACCGAAAGCGCAACTGGATTGGAAGTATTGGAGCCAAAGACGTTAGTGGCCACACACTGGAACTGGTCGCCGGACATTGCAAAGGTAGCATTGGACACCGTGAGCGTTGAAGTGCCACTGCCACTATAACCACCTACATCGGTCAAGTTTACCCACGTCGAAGTTCCCGCAGGAAGCCTCTGCCATTGGAAGGTGTTTGCCCGGGGTGTGCTAATAACGCTGACGGAAAATGTGGCGCTTTCGCTTGCGGCCACGGTCTGGTTATTCGGTTGGATAATATCAGGCGAGGAGAGCATGGCCAGGCTGGTCGGCCCATTCAGACCGCTGGCAAACGTGCTCACTGCCCCGGCGGGTGTGATTTCGGAAATCGTTCCATTGACGGCGTTCGCCAGATAAAGGTTACAACTACCATCAGCGACCAAGCCTTTTGGCCCCTTGAATCCGTTGGCAAACGAACTTACCACCCCTGCGGGTGTGACTGCGGATACTGTGTAATCGCCGGAGTTTACGACGTACAGATTTCCACTTCCGTCAAAGGCAATATCGGTTGGGTTGTTGAACCCACCCGCAAACGGATTCAACGCTCCGGTTGGCGCAATGACATACACTGTGTTACCTATGATACTTGTCACGTATAGATTTCCATTTTGATCAAAGGCTAGACCCCCCGGAGGGCCTACGCTGGCAAACAGGCTCACTACTCCGGCCGGCGTGATCATCGAAACGGTATCGTCGATGTAGTCTGTCACATACAGATTGTCGTTCCCATCAAAGGCAAGAGCCGCAGGAGTGTTAAGTCCGCTGGCAAATGTGCTCACCACCCCGGCGGGGGTGACCTTGGATATCGTCCCGTTGCCGTAGTTCGTCACATACAAATTATTGTTTCGATCAAATGCCAGACCCCGTGGTTGGTCAAAACCACTGGCAAATGTGCTCACCACACCTGTGGATGTGATCGTGGACACCGTGCCATCCCCGCCGTTCGCTACATACATGGTAAAGTCCGCCTTTGCTTGCGGCGCAGCAATTCCTAAAACCACAAACACAAAAAAGCTCGCAAGTCCAAAAAGGCGGCAGTGCGCCAGTTTGCGACCGCCGATCAATCGACATGACGATCGAAAACACGCATGCATCTTTGTTCAGTCTGTTTCGCGATCATAACTCATATCACGACCGTTAGTTACAGTCAAGTCGGCACCAGTGTTCAAGGCCTGAAGCTTTTTGTTCGTTATCTCTTCCCGGCGCTTGCGTGATGCGGTGTCAGCTTCTAACTTTCATCTTCTTATGATCATCCTTGGCTGTGGTTACCTCGGCACGGCGCTGGCGCGAAAGACTTTGGCGGCGGGTGGGCCGGTCTCCGCGCTGACTCGCAATGCCGGACGCGCCGCCGAATTGCGCGCATTGGGGGTAGCCCCGGTGGTGGTTGCCGCCCTCGCTTCCGAAGATTGGCACGGTTTGCTCAACCCCGCCGGAGAGGTGATAGTTAATTGTGTGTCACCGGCCGGGTCGGGCGCGGAGGGCTATCGTCATTCATTTGTCGAGGGCGGTAAATCGGTTGCTCACTGGTTGGAAAAATCCGCCAAGTCCGGCCACGCCCCGGCGCGCGAAGCGCTCTTTACCAGTTCCACGGGTGTGTACCCGCAGATGGACGGCGAGTGGGTGAATGAAGCTACGCCGGAAGACCCTGCTGCACTCAGCGAAGCGGGAACGATTTTGCGCGAGGCGGAAAAGTCATGGCACGCATTGCCCAGGCCGCAAGTTCAACGCACCTGGGTGTTGCGCCTGGGGGGACTCTATGGCCCCGGCCGGCACCATTTGCTCGACGCCTTGCGTGCCGGCGAAAAAACTTTTCCCGGCGGCGGCGAACACTGGGTCAATCTGCTTTACCTCGATGACGCGGCATCCGCCATCCGTGCTTGCCTCGCGGCTTCGCCGAAAATTCCCGGCGGTATCTTTAACGCCGTGGATGATGAGCCGGTGCGCAAGCGTGATCTTCTGATTTGGCTGGCAGAGCAACTAGGTCAAAACTCTTGTGAGCTTAAATTTGATGTTACGAATTCCCCTCGCGCGTCCCACCGTCGCTCCGTTTCCGGGCGAACACCCCATCGACGCGTTTCCAGTTTTTATTTGAAACAATCCGTCAATTGGCGGCCCCTATTTTCATCGTATCGAGAGGGCTACGGGAAAATTTTAGCTTTGAAATGGGATTAATGGGCAGAGCGACCCAAGAACAACCCCCCGCTCCCTTATTGCTTTCCATTCTGCCCGCGACCTTCTACCTTCCCCGCACCACCATCCATCTCTCCTACCTGTGCCGGCTTGGATACCCAAACGCAAGCGCTGGCGGCTACTGGGATTTTTCCTGGTACTGCTGGCATTGTCCCACCTATGGCGGCGGTTCGAGCCCCCGCATGGTTCGCCATTGCCAGGTCAGCGGGCTACTGAGGTGCAGCTGATTGATGAGGATGGTGAGCCGACCGGGCAGGTCACCACGGTTTATTACCGCGATTTGCGCCCGCCGGGCAAACCGGACGCTCCGGTAATCGTATTGCTGCACGGCAGCCTGGCAACGGACCACGACCGCGATGCCCTCGCGCAGGCCCTGGCGGCCGACTTCCGGGTCATCGTCCCGGATTTGCCGGGTTTTGGCTCCTCCGATGGGCCGGATCTGCCGGATTATTCCCCCCCGGCCTATGCGGGCGAATTGGACGACTTTCTTACTGGTCTCCACCTCGAGCGCGTGCATGTGGCCGCGTTCGGCATGGGGGGCGCAATTGCCTTGGAATTGGCCGATAGCGTCCCTGAACGCGTTCAATCGCTCATTTTATTAGATTCTGTCGGCACGGCCGAATTTCAATGGTTGGGCGACCCGGTTCTCAACCACGCCCTCTATGGCGCGCAACTGGGCGCTTTCAACGCCGCCCGGGTGCTGTTGCCGCATTTTGGGTTGCTCGACACGGGTCCGCTCAATTTTGCGGTCGTGCGAATTTATTGGGACACCGATCACGACCGTATCCGCGACCTGCTGGGTGCTTATCATAACCCCATGCTCATCGTGCATGCGCAGGATGATTTTTTTGTTCCTTTGGCCTCCGCGAAGGAAAGCTATCGTATCGTGCCGCAAAGCCAGCTGGTGGTTGTGCCCGGCGGACACTGGACGCCGCTGCGCCATCCCGAGCTGGTCGTCCCCGCCATCCGGGAATTTGTCGAACGGGCTGAGCATGGCCAGGAGCGGACGAAATCCGATGTCGAACCCGCGCGCGTCCTCGCCGCGAGCAAGCCGGTTACGATCACCGGGCCCTCGAGTCGGACCTACGAAGCGATGCTTTTATTCATCATCGCGGTGCTTTCGCTGTTTGGCGAAGACGCCACCTGCATCGGTGCCGGATTGTTGATCGCGCGCGGGGTGCTCGGGTTTTGGGTCGTCATGGCGGCGCTGTTGGCGGCTATTTTTGCCGGCAATTTGATGTATTACATCGTCGGCTGGCGTTTTGGCGCGCCCGCGTTGAAGCACCCGCTGTTCCGTTGGGCAATAAAGGAGAGCGACCTCCAGCGCATGACGGTGCTTTACCATCAGCGAGGCACCTGGATTGTCTTTGTCTCACGCTTCGTGCCGGCCAGCCGCCTGCCCGTGTTCATGAGTGCCGGTATTTTGCGTTTCTCTTTTTGGCGCATGTTCGTGGCGCTCGTTATCTCCAACCTGCTGTTCACTCCCTTGTTTGTGTGGACGGCCTCGCTGTTTGGGCAGCAAATGTTTGCGATGATCGAGCACTACGAAAAAGCCGCGCTGTTTGTCGCGGTGATTTGCGTGGTCGTGGTGCTGGCCGTCATGCACATCGTCCAGCCACTTTGCACCTGGCGTGGCCGGCAGCTGTGGCGTTCGCGTTGGCGGCGAATGACCCGGTGGGAGTTTTGGTCGGCGTGGCAGGTGCAAGCGCCCATCCTGCCAGCGCTTTGGCGGCTGGCTCGTCGCAGCGGGGGCATGCGGGTGTTCACTTGCGCCAACCCGGCGTTCCCCATGGGCGGGTCGGTCGGCGTGCCCAAGAGCGTGTTTCTCTGGGCGCTCAACGGCGCGGGCGGTGCGCTGCCCCGCTGGACACTGCTGACCGCGGCTACCGCGGATTCAGCCAAGAAGGCGGAATCGCGCGCCGAAGCACTGGATGCCTGGATGGCCAAGGAGGACATCAACTGGCCCTTGGTGCTCAAAAGAGACGTTGGCGGACAGGGCTTGGGCGTGCGCATTTGCCGGCAACACAAAGAGGCGGCGCGCTTTTTTGTCGACAATCTTGGGCCGGTTGTCGCCCAGGAATATGTTCCCGGTTTGGAATTTTCCATTTGGTATGCACGGGAGCCGAAGGCGCCGGTCGGCCGCATCCTTGCCATGGCTGAGGCGCAGTTTCCCACCGTCATGGGTGATGGTAAGCACAGCCTTGACCGGCTCATTTTGTCCGATGACCGCGCGCTGTGCAGCGGACGCATCTTTCTTGCCAAGTACGCGGCCCGCCTGGCGGATACCCCGGCTGCGGGCGAGGTCGTGGTTTTGTCGGAACTCGCGCAACCCAGCGACGGCGCGTATGCCCTCGACGCCACTGCGGAATTTTCCACCCCCGAACTCACCGCGGCGGTGGACACTCTCGCCCGGCGAATGCCGGACTTTCATTTTGGGCGCTTCACGGTGCGCTGCCCGTCCCGCGAAGATTTGCGTGCGGGCAAAAATCTGCATGTTCTCGGCGCGGCCGGCGTCAAGGCCGCCGCATCCATCATCCGTGACCCGCGGCGTTCGCTGGCTGAAGTGCGCCAGCAGGCGGTGCAGCGCTGGGAGGCTTGTTTTGCCATTGGCGCGGTGATGCGCACACGCCGCCGCGCTCAACCGGCGGTGTGGAAGGACATCATCAAGGGAATTTTCCGTGCGCGGACGGGAGGCTGACCTGTGGCATCGCGTCCTCTTTCGATTCTTTTCGCTCCGTTCGGTAGCGAGGGCGATGTGCGGCCCTTGCTTTGGTTGGCAGGTGGTTTGGCCGGGCGCGGACATCAAATTACGTTCGTCATTACGCCCTATTACCGCCACCTCGTCGAAACTCGGGGCTGGCGCGCGCTGGACATTGGCACCGCCGAGGACTTTGCCGCCGGGATGCGCAACCCGCTGTTGTGGCAGCCGCGCGCCGGGTCGGAGCATGTGCTGAAAATCATGCTCGAGTCACTTCCGCGTTATGCCGAGGTCTTGAACCGTGAGGGCAAATCATTCGACCTGGTCATTGGTTCCACCCTGGGCACGGGGGCCTTTACCTGGGCGGAAAAACACGGCATTCCGCGCCTTATGCTGCACTTGCAGCCAATGTGCCTGCGCAGCGTGGACGATTGCCCTGTGTTCATCGAAGGCTGGGAATGGCTGTGCCGTTCGCCGCGTCTCATCAAAGGCATCGCGTTCACGCTCTTTGATTTTGTCCTTTCCCGGAAAATTATGCGCCCGGTAAATGCTTATCGCTCCCAGATTGGCTTGCCACTTTTACACCGGGTTTATGAGGAATTGTGGAACGGCGCCGATGGCGTTGCGGCGCTCTTTCCCGACTGGTACTCACCTCCGCAGCGCGACTGGCCGCGCAATTTGCGCCAGTTCGGCTTCCCGCGCGAACCAGTCCAGTCAAACCCGCCAGCCTTGGACCCAGTCATCGAGAATTTTCTCGCCAAGGGCAAGGCTCCAGTCCTCTGGACCCACGGTTCGGCTAACCTTGACACTGAAAAATTTGCCGCGGGCGCACGCGAAGCCACGGGCGCACTCGGCTTGCGCGGGCTGCTGGTGGGCCCGGCGTTTGTGAACGTGCCCGCAGAGGAAAAGTTTCTCGCGGTGAATCACGCGCCATTCGCACAGATTTTTCCTCGTTGCTTCGCGGTGGTGCATCATGGCGGCATCGGGACATCCGTTCAGGCGCTGGCGGCGGGAGTGCCCCAGCTGATTATTCCCCGGGCGCATGACCAGCCGGACAACGCTGCGCGGTTGGAGCGTCTCGGGGTGGGAGCCCACTTGCGTTACCGCGATTTTTCCGGCGCCGCTTCAGCGCAAAAATTGCGCGCATTGCTGACCAGTCCCGCCGCCGCCGTCGCCTGTGCCCGACATCAAAAGTTGGTCGTCGACGACCAGTCATTGCCGGTACTGTGCGATTGGGCCGAGGATTTGGCTGGCAAGTCGGCAACCGTGCGCTGAGCCGGGAATATTTCTTTGAACTCGCGGGCAGGTGGCGTGGTCTGTACCTTCAGCTTCGCATGTCCGACTTCCAAACCAGCGCCCCTCCCCGCAGCACCCACGGGGCGCTGATGACAACTTACCGGCGGCCCAGGATCCAGCGCACCGATTGGATTAATCCCATCATTCTGGTCGCCTTGGGGGTCGTCGGCGTCTTTTTCATCAAGTCAGCCCAACGCGCGACGCCCAACGGAACCCAATGGGAACCGCAATTGGTCTGGCTGGTTCTGGGTGCGGCATTTTACATCACGGTTTCGGCGTTCGATTACCATCTTTGGATGAAGAACGTCTGGCTGATTTATCTGGCAGGCATTGTGCTGTTATTACTATTGTGGTCACCGTTAGGTGAGATTCGTTCAGGTGCGCGTCGCTGGCTGAAGGTAGGTTCGTTAACCATTCAACCATCGGAGTTTGCGAAAATCGGAACCCTGGCAATGTTATGCTTTATCCTGGCAAAATCGGAATTGAGCACGGTGCGTGGGTCCCTGGAGATTTTGGGCAAAGTTGTCGCGATTCTGGCCGTCCCTATATTGTTGATTTTTTTGCAACCGGACTTAGGCTCAAGCTTGGCCCTGTTTCCGACGGTGTTCGCACTCCTCTATGTTTCGAATTTGTCCGCACGATTTTTCGTGACGGTTTTTGGGTTTTTCTTGGCCGTGCTGTTCGTGTTGAAGATGGACATCAAGCATTACGAAAATTTTGTGCAAACGAAAATGGTTTTGCAGGGGAAAATAATGCCGGAGCAGTACAACAGTTTTCTGCAAGACAACCACCTCGCCCCCATTGCCGGCCTGGGCGCCGAGGAACAAAAAGTTCTGCAGGGCACCATGAGCCCGAAGGGCTACGAACAATTTTTGCAGGCCAGTCATCTCACCCTCGTCGATCGGGTGGGTCTGTATCAGACGCACTCGTGGCTGCCATTGAAGGATTATCAGCGCGACCGGCTGGCATCATTTTTGGACCCCAAGGACGTTGATCCGCAGGGCATCGGGGTCACCTGGAATCAAAAGCAGTCGCAAATTGCAGTCGGCACCGGTGGCTTGCTGGGCAAGGGTTATGAGAACGGAACCCAGGCCCGCCTTGGCTATTTGCCGTCTAAAGTTGCCACGAGTGATTTTATTATGGCCGTCTTCCTTGAGGAGACGGGTTTTCTCGGCGGCCTGGCCGTTATCGGCCTTTACGCCATCCTGTTGGGGAACACTTTGCGCATCGCCTGGACTGCCCGCGACCGGTTTGGTCGCTTGTTGTGTGTGGGCGTGGCGGTGCTCTTTATGGTGCATGTGTTCGTGAACATCGGGATGGTGCAAGGGTTGATGCCGGTCAAAGGCATCCCGCTGCCGCTGCTAAGCTATGGAGGCTCCTTCGTGCTTAGCTGCTGCATCCTCATGGGCTTGGTCCAAAGTGTGTACCGCTTCAGCCGCGAAACGGTCTGATGGCGATGCCCGCAAGCCAACCCCCCTTTCACCAATCATCCCCAACCTCACGAATTCAATGCCAGAACACGATTCTCCCACCGCGGATTCCGCGGACGAACTTTATCAAGGCCACGAAGAAGCCGACCAGCACGAGTCGGCCTCCCGTCACGCCCCTCCCGCCGCCCCGCTGCCGCCGGAAGAGCAGATGCGCCAGCCGCCCCTTGAGGCGGAGCCCGAGCTGATTCCCACCGGCGAATTGCGCGACGAAGCCCGCCTGCGCGCCAAAAAATCGCGACCGTTGCTTCAGCGCATTGTCCGCGCCTTCAAGGGCGAGGAAAACCGCGCCTATCGCGAACTCATCATCAACGCCGAGCCGCTGGAAAAGCGGGTGGCGTTGCTGGTGGACGGCGTGCTGGAAAAATTCGAAGTCGAACGCGCCGGCGAAAGCCGCCTGGTGAGCGCCGTCTTCAAGGGCCGCATCCAGAACCTCGAATCCGGCCTCAAGGCCGCGTTTGTGGACATCGGCCTGCCCAAAAATGCTTTCCTGCACTATTGGGACATCCTGCCTGCGGCCAACGACAGCGCGGTGGAAATCGTCCGGGAAAACCAGTCCGAGGAACAAAAACGCCGGGCGGAAAAAATTTCCCTCAAAGACATCCCCCGCCTGTATCCCATCGGGACGGACATCGTCGTCCAGATAACGAAGACCCAGATTGGCACGAAGGGCCCCCGGACGACGACCAACATCGCCTTGCCGGGCCGCTTCCTCGTGTTGATGCCTTATTCGGGCCAGTGCGGCATCTCGCGCAAGATTGAGGACCGCCGCGAACGCGATCGCCTGAAAAAAATCCTGCGTGAACTGACCATCCCTGAAGGAATGGGCGTCATCGTCCGCACCGCCGGCGAAGGCAAGCGCAAGCCCTACTTCATCCGCGACCTGTATATCCTGCTCAAGCGCTGGGAAGAGATGCAGGAAAAGATGAAGTCACCCAAGCCGGTCATGCTTTACCAGGAGCCGGACCTCGTCGAGCGCACCGTGCGGGACTTCCTGACGGAGGACATCGACCGCGTCCTCGTGGACAACGACAAAGACTACGAACAGATCCTCAAGTTCGTGGGTGAAATTTCGCAGCGTTCCCAGTCGAAAATCCAGCGTTACCGCGAAAGCGTGCCCATTTTCGAACGCTACAACATTGAACGCCAGATCGAGCAAACCTTCCAGCGTCGGGTTCCCCTCCCCAGCGGCGGCGAA
>Ga0206855_10026_pt1 | contig 46766 bp, 39 predicted proteins | sample Alteio_BWOrgCont_51_FD_152637 | JGI IMG/M metagenome (GOLD analysis project Ga0206855, IMG submission 152637) | Enriched cells from forest soil in Barre Woods Harvard Forest LTER site, Petersham, Massachusetts, United States -... | ecosystem: Environmental > Terrestrial > Soil > Temperate forest >...
AAAAATGGTAGTTCGTTTTACCAGGAACATCCAGAGCAACCTGTGCCTTTCATGCGCCTTGCAATTGGGGCAAATAGCTTCCTGCCTTCTTTTAGACGGCAAAAATTGACCTTCATAGTTGCAACAGGGGCAGAACATTATACCTATTTTTAGCAGAGAAAATTAAGTGTCCGCGGGTGAATTTTTATATTCATGGGTGTATATCCAATAAATTCTCCATCCATATCAATTGGTTGTGGAGTTGAGGCAGAACCAATTGTAATTTCCCTCGCTGTTTTATAGATAACCTGCGGATGTGTTACTTTCTTGCATTTTTTAGCAGTATTTGACAATTTCAGAAAATCAAATAAGGTAACATCAGCTAAAATAACTATGGCAAATTTTCCGTCATCTATTTCGGCATCGGGTGCAATACCTAATCCACTTCCAAAATATTTTCCATTTGAAATAATAAAGTTTTTCATCTTCCCTTCATACATAAACTCATCGGCCATTACTTGTAATGGTTTATTGCGATATGTCAAAAGTGTATTAAAAATTGCCGCGAAGTAGGCTAAGTTTCCTCCCAATACCCTGGAATAGTTTCCGATCTTTTGCACCACTACCGCACCCAAACCAATATCGGTAATATTGATAAAATATCTGCTACTATCGGACCCTGTTTTGTTTTTAAATTGAACATGGCCTAAATCAATTTCTTTGGACAAATCCTCGTCTATTAATTTTTTTATTCCTGAAAAAGAGTGCGGGCTCTTAGTGGTTTTTATAAAATCGTTCCCGGTGCCAAAAGGAAGCACACCCACCTTTACCATAATCTCTTTATTCAAGTTTTTGGCTTGCATAACTCCATTTACAACTTCGTTTAAACTACCGTCGCCACCCAGGCAAATTATATAATTAAAACCTTCTTGGGCAGCTTTAAAGGAAAGGTCAATTGCATGGCCTGAATATTCAGATATGAAAAAGGAAAGTTTGTAATTACCCTGAAAGGTAGATTCAAGCTCAGAAATTACTTTTTGCTTTTTCCTGATTTCACCATGAATGATGAAGGCGATTTTTTTCATCTTTAGACTTTCAGCGACAAACTTATAAAATAAAAAGCCCGGCATTTCTGCCAGGGTAAATATATAATCGTACATTGACCACGTTTTAAAAATTATGGGTGTAGCTAATACCCATACGGATGTAATTAAGAATGAAATATCAAACAAGCAATAGAAAATAAACATGAAACAAAATCTGAGAAAAAATATAGCAAGAAAAAAACGCACTGCTAAAAGGGGTGAGAAGAAGAAAGCTATGAAACTTCTGTCAAAAAAGAAGTAAAGTTCTTTAAATTAGTGATGAGAATAGGGAAATGTACATATCCAGTATGATTCTCCCTACGAAGGATCGAAAAAAGGGAATCGGCTTAGGGTTGATTGGCCGCATTTATGAAATATCAAAAATACTCCAGTATAATTTGGTATTAGTGCAAATGACAGATGGTTTCTATGCGGCAATGCTAAGAAGAGGTGCTGTTAAAACCTCGTTTTTTGATGCCTTACAAATTGTTGATACTACTAATTTGAACTAACTTGGCAGAATCTGTAGAATTTTCTTGATAGTCTGTTGAAACCACCCATAGCAGGGTATTATTGTCAATTATCTTAAATCTATAATTCCCTGCATTACCTCCATTAAAATAAATGTAATTATCATCAACCAAACAATTCATCCAGAAATATTTCAAGATTACATGCAACACCACACATTACACTTTCAATATACTCTTCAAATACGGCGCGTTTATTACGTCTAGTGGGTTCAGGTTTGATTATGATTTTATTGTCAGTGCGTATTATTCCGGCAGAAAAAAACTTGCTACATCCATGACAATATCCCTTATCAATATATCCAACAAAAGGTGAAAACTTTCCATCCTTATTGCTCTTACCGCAAGGGCATTGTTTTACACGCTTTCTATTCTTATCGAATTCCATTTGTTATAATTTTGTTTGTTTATCTTTTTCAGAAGTAAATGTTTGTTTCTTGGTTCTCGTCATTCATATTATTCTAGTTATTCGAGTATGATGAGTACAATGTGAACTTGTTTCTAAACATTTATTCTTACTGTTTTTGTAAATAAACCATAACACCTTGATATCTCTTCTCCAGAGCAATGCCATTATTTCTCAGTCGTTCCCCCATCGATTTTTTAGAACAGGAAATCAGTCCACTATTTTTACAATAATCACAGTATTGATTATAGATGTATTGAAACATGAGAGGATTCACAAGGCTTTTTATAAACCCCATTTCATCTAAAAACATCAACACACTATCCGAGTTCCTTTTATAGAGTTCAAGTTGAGCATCAACGGCTTTACTTTTAGTGAATTTCTTTTGAGTCATTAACCGATTCAATCCCTCAAGTACCCAATTAAAGACACCTGATAATTCATTATCTATAATTTTTTTAGACAATTCCTTATCTTGTTCCTCTTCGGGAATTGTTACATCAAATGGAACTATTAGAAACCTCCTGAAATAAGCTTTTGACTGTTCAACATCCTTAGGTAATTCGTTACAGTTGAAAATTAATTTTGCATAGTTAGTAAGTGTAAAAGGTAGGTTCGATTCAAATTTTTTAAAAGACCTACCTCCTGAAAGCATTATCCAGTAAGAGCTATAGAGGTTCTTTGACCGTATATTGTAAAAACATTGCATTTTTTCTATATTTGGGAAACATACGGTAGTAAAAAGGTACATTTCTTTAAAAATTAAAAACACATGAAAAAGAACCTTTTATTGTATACACTGATAATTGGACTGTTTGGCTGTTTAATTGGATTAATATTGGATAAGGGTAAGTCCCTTACTCCTAAAAGTGCGCAAATTGTTTCGTCAAGTGTAAAAACAATAGAAAAAACGCCTCCTATTGTTAGCTCTACTCAAAGTGTAACGCAACAGTTTCTTAGTAATATTAAAAGCCCATTAAGTTTATTGTTATTACAGATAATAACTATTCTTATTGTGGCCAAATTATTTGGTTTTTTAATCGGTAAAATCGGTCAACCGTCGGTAGTTGGAGAAATGATTGCGGGGATATTCTTAGGTCCTTCTATTATGGGTATGATATTTCCTGACTTTTCTGCATTTCTTTTTCCGAAAAATTCGCTCCCAAATCTCCAATTCCTAAGCCAGATTGGATTAGCTTTTTTTATGTTCATTGTCGGAATGGAGCTTGATGTATCCAAACTGAAGAATAAAGCCCACAGTGCTGTTGTAATAAGCCATGCAAGTATTATTTTTCCATATTTTCTCGGTGTGTTAATTTCATACCTCCTATATGAACAGTTTGCTCCGGCCAATGTAAGTTTTCTTTCCTATGCCCTGTTTATTGGAATAACCTTAAGCATTACTGCATTTCCTGTTTTGGCAAGAATTTTACAGGAAAGAGGCCTTACAAAAACCCCACTTGGTGCTTTAGCTCTTACCTGTGCTGCTGCTGATGATGTAACGGCCTGGTGCATTCTTGCTACAGTCATTGCTATTGTAAAAGCAGGAAGTATCTTAAGTGCATTATTTACTATATCCCTTGCCTTAATTTTTGTTCTGATAATGCTTTACATGATTCGCCCTTGGCTAAGGAAAGTAAGCATTAAGATTGTTGAAAGCGGGGATTTAAACAAAATGGTTGTTGCAGTTGTTTTTCTAATCCTTCTTTTATCTGCCTACTTTACAGAAACTATTGGTATTCATGCTTTGTTTGGTGCGTTTCTTGCTGGAGTTATTATGCCGGATAACATGAAATTCAAGGAACGCCTTACTGTTAAGATTGAAGATGTCAGCGTATTATTACTGCTACCTATTTTCTTTGCGTTTACAGGATTACGAACACATATCGGGTTATTGAATGAAGGACATTTATGGGGAATCTGTGGATTAATAATCTTTGTTGCTGTTTTTGGTAAATTTGGAGGAAGTGCTTTGTCAGCAAGAATTGTGGGGAATTCTTGGAAAGACTCATTTTCTATTGGTGCGCTTATGAATACCCGAGGACTAATGGAGCTTATCGTTTTAAATATCGGTTATGATTTAGGAATTCTTTCCCCTGAAATTTTTGCCATTATGGTTATTATGGCACTCACTACTACTTTTATGACCGGCCCAATTTTGGATTTTGTAGAATACATTGCAAAAAAAAGAGCCGTCCCTAATCCCTGTTGAGTTAAAAGTACATTTCAACGTTTAAAGGTGGGATTATCACATAGGCCTCAAGTCTTCTTTTTAAAAGTCGACCTCCCACAGCCCTTATCCAGCATAAGCTACAGAGGTTCTTTGACCGTATATTTGACGGTATCAAAAAAGAAAACCTGTAACTTACTCAGTTACAGGCTTCTTTTTCTGTTCACCAGTGGTACCAGCTGGAATTGAACCAGCGACACAAGGATTTTCAGTCCTCTGCTCTACCAGCTGAGCTATGGTACCATAAAACAGGGGCGCAAAAATAATAAAATTGTTTTACTACCCCTGAATTACTTTAGTTTTTGCCCCTTTAGGGGTTGGGGCCATCCCCTGTATTACTCTATACTTTAAAGCCTGCCACCAATACATCATCTGTCTGTGGCTCTTTCTGTCTCCAGTTCAGTAACGAATATTCCAGGAAAGAGCGTTGCACCTCCATTTCCATGTCATTTACTGAAAGCAACAGGTCCTTAAAGTTCTTTTTATTGAACTTCTTTCCATCTTCTCCTCCAAACTGGTCAGCAAAGCCATCAGAAAACAGGTATATCATATCTCCCGGTTTTACTTTTATCTCCACTTGCTCAAAATGTTTTTCCACATCATGGTAAAATCCTATCGGGCATCTTGAACCCCTGTATTCAGTTATGTTTTCCTCACTTACTATAACCATAGGCCTGAAAGCGCCGGCAAATTTTACTATCCCTGCCGCTTTATCATAACTTAAAAAGGAGATATCCATCCCGTCACTGGCTTTAACTCTATTTCCCGGTGCATTTATCATTTGCTGCAACTCTTCATCTAAGGTTTTCAGCACATCTTTTGGTTCTGTTATGCCTCTTTTTATAACTATGTCTTTCAGTAGCGAGTTAGCCATTATAGTCATAAGTGCACCCGGTACACCGTGGCCTGTACAATCTACCACAGCATGGTAAGAAACACCCTGGCTATTACTAGCCCAGTAGAAATCTCCGCTTACCACATCCTTAGGCAAATACAGGGTAACCGACTCGGAAAAGCCACCCCTGAATTTTTCAGCCGATGGCAATATGGCTTGCTGTATGTTGCGTGCATATTCAAGGCTTTCAAATATCTCCTTGGTCCTGTTGCTTAGTTCTTTGTTCTTCAGCAACATCTCCTGCTCTCTCAGCTTTTGTTCAGTTATATCATAACCTATCTTCACCAATGACCCATCAGGCCCGGCAGATAAGTTCCACAAGAACCACCGCTGATCACCTCTTGATGTGTTTAACTTATGCTCCACTGGGGCAACAATGCTTTTGCCGTTGGCTATTTGTTTCATAAAATAGCTTACCTCGGTTTTACGTTGGGCAGGGTCAGCAATGTTATAGCAGGTTTTAGCCCACCATTTATCGCCAAGCAATTCGCCTGTTTTAAAACCCAGTATCCTTTCTGCCGAAGGGCCTACATAGGTAACTTCTCCCTGGTGGCCAACCACCACTACCAGGTTGTTCAGTTGTTGAAGTACAGCATTAAATACACGTAACATAAGTAAAGGATTAAGAAATTTAAAGACTAGGGAACTTTATCGGGGAAACCTGTTATTGCAATTAGATGCAATATGTAAAGCAGGGTGTAATAATGCAATACATATCCTGCATCATACCGATAAATCGGTTGACGTTAATGGGTCGGATATTTTTATTGCTCTGCTTCACTTTTTACTTATTGTGAGGGCACAAAGGTAAATAAATTCCATCACTATACAAGTAAAATCGTTTTAGGTCGTCTTATATACTCGATATTCCGCGCTGTTTAGTAGTTTTGGGAGCAATTCTTAACATGAATTTAACGATAGACATAGGCAATACGAATGTAAAAACAGCCCTTTTTAAAGGTGATGAAATCTTTAAAGCTGCAGTATACCATTCTTTCGACTTGACCAAGCTTAAAAAGATTGCACAGGGAAAGGAAGCTATAGAAAATGTTATTTTATGCACTGTAAAGAATTATCCAACTGAGTGGAAGAAGTATTTGCAAGGCCATTTTAATTTTCATGAGCTTTCTGAAAAAACGCTATTACCTATTAAAAATGAGTACTTATCACCGGCTTCTTTAGGAAAAGACAGATTGGCATCGGCAGTTGGAGCCTATTCTATTTACCCGGGTAAAAATGCACTTGTTATAAATGCCGGAACCTGCATTACATATGATATTGTTGATAGTAAAGGCGCTTATAAAGGCGGGGCAATTTCCCCGGGGCTCGAAATGCGTTTTAAGGCCCTGCATACTTTTACGGGCAGGTTGCCGTTAATTGAGGCTGACACAAACTATAAAAGCATGTTGGGAAAAACAACTGAACAAAGTATCAGGGTTGGTGCCCAACAAGGCATGGTTAAAGAGATTGAAGGCATGATAAAAACATATAAAAGCACATATAAAAACCTGCAAATAATTGTTTCGGGCGGATCGATGGAATGGCTGGAACAAAGCCTGCAGGAAAAAATAAATCTGCAGCCTTTCGTAACACTTAAAGGACTTAATGTAATTTTGGCGGCTTATTCCCAAAAAAGGAAGGTGCAATAAATCTGGGTTGACAATTAATATGCAGGTATTTTATAAACGTATTTCTTTTCTTTTAGTTGCTCTCTGCACATGTTGTATTACATCACTGTTTGCCCAGTCAGCCACTGTATCGCCTTACTCGCGCTACGGTATTGGCGATTTGCAAAACGAAAACGGTGCCCAGAGTTTTTCTATGGGCCAAACGGGTAATGCACTGCACAACGACTCACTGCTCATCCCCAATTTTATTAACCTTAAGAACCCTGCCTCCTACTTCTATAATCGTATAACAACATACGAAGCGGGAGTGTTAAACAATAATACATGGCTCAGTACCGAAGGGCTAAACCACTTTAACAATAATACCTATTTCGGGTATTTTGCCATTGCATTTCCTATAAGCAGGCATTTCGGGGGCAGTTTCGGTTTGCGCCCTATGAGCAGCGTGGGATATAATATTAATACTACCGGTAATATAGATAGTGTAGACAGCAAAGGCAATGTAACCAGCATTGGAACCACTACCAACCAATATGTTGGCACCGGTGGTTTAAACCAAATACATTTAGGCGCTGCTTATTCTCCGTGGTATTGGCTTTCCTTAGGAGCTAATGTTAATTACCTTTTCGGTTACCTGAACTATACTCAGAACGTTATTTACGACCCCAGCCTGCTTGCGCTGAACAGCCAGGAAACAGAAAATTTAAATCTTCATGGCTTCACTTTTGACTATGGTGCCATGTTTACCTTTGGCAAGTCGAGAGACAGCGGATGGGGTGTATTGGGTTTTACATATTCAGCAGGAGGCAGTTTATTTGCTAACTATAACCTGCTTTCATTAAGCTATGTTACCGGATCGCCGCAAACTAATATTGATACTGTACAGGACAGCAGCGCCTTTGGCAAGTTGAAACTACCTTCGACATTCGGTATTGGATTCACCTATATACATCGCGACAAGGATTATTACCCGAACTGGATGCTTTCAGTTGATGCAAATATTCAGAAATGGAGCCAGTATTCAGTATTAGGCCAGTCGGGCAACCTTAGCAATAGCTGGCAAGTTGGAATGGGCATACAAATTATCCCGCACAAGGTTTCGAAGGATGTTTTTGAACGCACGCATTACCGCGCCGGCTTTTCATTTACACAAACAGCACTCGATATTAATAACACACAACTTACCGATGCCTGCTTAACCCTGGGTGCAGCATTCCCCCTTACTAACGGTTTAAACCAATTCGGGCAATTGGGAATACTGAATATAGGCATACAGGCGGGAAGACTGGGTACCACTACAAATGATTTATTGCAGGAAGATTACCTGAAATTTCTTGTTTCTTTCACTTTCAACAGCCTTTGGTTCCAGAAACGCAAGTACCAATAGCTTTCCGTATATTTGCTTAAGAGATTATATTCAGATATGCGTTATTTCCGTATTGTTTTTGCGTTGCCTTTGGGTATGGTTTTATTCATCGTTTCGTGCGAAAATAATTTAGATAAGGTCACCCAATATTCAAAAGAAGACAACACCCCGCTGCTAGTAGAAAAGAATGCCATGGTTTATTATACTGATTCCGCCCGGTCGAAATTAAAACTGACAGCACCCCTCATAAAAAGTTTCGGTGGCGAAAATTCATACGACTTATTTCCCAAAGGAATGAAAGTTGACTTTTATGACGATTCTATGAATGTGTCGAGCCACGTTAGCGCCGATTCTGCCATTATGTACAATAACAAGAAACGCAAACTAATGGAAGCCGATAACCATGTTGACGTGATTAACAGGAAGAAAGAGGAACTTAAAACCGAACAGCTTTTCTGGGATGAAACAAAACATATTCTGTACACTAACAAAGCAGTTACCATTCAAACAGCCACACAATTATTATATGGAGACGGGCTTACTTCAAATGAAGATTTCAGTAATTATAAAATAACTAACCTGCGCGGAACGGTAATGTTGAATAACCCACAGAAATAAGGAAAACAAGTATGCTCACTTTTTTTATCATTATTATTTCTTTACTTTTCTCCTTCTTTTTTTCAGGGCTTGAAATAGCATATGTATCGGCCAACAAAATGCAGATACGCATAGAAAGCCAGAAGGAAAGCCTTAGCGGCCGCGTATTCTCGCGTATTACATTCAGTCCCGTACGTTTTCTCACATCGCTTTTACTGGGCAATACCCTGGCTATTGTAGTATTCAGCTTATTTACCGCCGATGTTATTGAAACCCTACTTCACGGAACTATAAATTCCCGTTTCGAAATACTTGCCATTGAAACTGTTGTTTCTACCAGTATAATACTTGTAGTAGCCGACTTTATTCCCAAAACCATTTTCCGTTCTAACCCGAACCGCATACTTAAGTTATTTTCTTTTCCGGCTATAATAATGTACTACCTGTTATTGCCCTTTACAACGGCTGTACTAAGTATTGCCTACTTTTTAATGAAAAAAATTGGCAGGGTGAACGTGTTCAGATACCAAAGCCGTTTCACTAAAACCGACCTGCATACCTATATTGAAGAACATACCACTGCAACAACCAGCAAGGAAGATGTGGAGCATGAAGTGCAGATATTCCGCAATGCGCTTAGTTTTCCCGATGTTAAAGTGCGCGACTGTATGGTTCCCCGCGTAGATGCTATAGGGATTGATATAGCCGAAGGCATTACTAAATTGAAGGAAAAATTTCAGCAAACGGGCCTTTCACGCATACTTGTTTACAGCGGCAATATGGACAATGTACTGGGCTATGTGCATTTTCATGAAATGTTCAAACACGTTACCGGCATCAAGGACGTACTTATGCCCGGGCCTGTAATTCCCGAATCAATGCCGGCTAAAGATGCGTTACGTATTTTTATGCAACAACACAAAAGTATGGCAGTGGTGGTAGATGAGTTTGGCGTAAATTCAGGCATATTAACCACGGAAGATGTAATAGAAAAAATATTCGGGAAAATTGATGATGAATATGATAAAGAAGACCTGCCTGAAAAACAGGTTGGGCCTAATGAATACAATCTTTCTGCCCGGCTCGACATTGATTACCTGAACCAGAAATATAACCTTAACCTTCCCGAATCGGACGATTATAAAACTCTGGGAGGCTTTATTCTTAACCATTCGGGTTCAATACCCAAACCCAATGAAACTATTACTATCCATCATTTTCAGTTCAAAATAATTTCTTCTTCGGCAACCCGCATTGAACAGGTTAGTTTACTGGTGAAGAATGTTATTTAACCTTTGCTTAATTTATACGTCTAATATTATAATCCCCTTATCTTTGGAAGAATTTTTCAACCAAAGCGGAAAAAATAGTCTGTAATGCAGTGGCTATATTTAGCAATAGGAATTGTTTTTGAAGTATTGGGAACAGTTTACATGAAAAAAGCCGATGGCTTTACAGAACTGGTTCCTTCAATACTTGTGTTTGTTTTCTACGGTCTTGCATTGGCCAGCCTGGTAATGGTACTGAAGTATTCCGGTGAAATAAGTGTTATATATGCCATATGGGCAAGTGCCGGTACAGCGCTAATTGCCGTTATAGGCATAATCTGGTATAAAGAGCCCGTTACAGTTATTAAAATAGCCTCCATTATTTTAATATTATTGGGAATACTGGGTTTAGAACTTTCTTGATGCAATGAGTGTATGAACATTTTTTTAACCGGCAGCACCGGGTTTTTAGGAGGCGAATTGCTGGTTGACCTGGCAAGGCAACAATCGGTAAATAAAATTTATTGCCTTGTGCGTGCACTTTCAGAAGAACATGCTGTACTTCGTTTAAAACATGTTTTTGAACTGCATGGCGACCAGTTTGACCCCGAAAGAATAATACCTGTTTTAGGTAACCTGGGCGAACATGATTTAGGCAACGCTCTTATTGCAAATAAAATTATCAGCGATACTGACGTTATCCTGCATTCGGCTGCCAATACTTCCTTTTCAAAAATTTACGATAAAATTGTTGAACAGGTAAATATTACGGGCATAAATGAACTTATTAAATGGTCGCTTACCCTTAAAAACCTACAAACATTTGTTTACATTGGTACTGCTACCATTTGCGGTAAAGAAATAACTAACCGCTTAGTCAGAGAAGAAGAATCACCCAATACTAAAGTACATCACCTGGTAAGGTATACCTATACCAAAATGATGGGTGAAATAATGCTGAACAAAAGCCTTCCGAAGGAAAAAATATTAATTGTACGGCCCTCTATTATAATGGGCGACAGCCGCGACTGGATACCCCGTTCTTATGTAATTCTGTGGGCTATTGAAACTGTGAACCTATTGAGGCTTATACCGGTTAACGGCCAGTCAGCCTTAGATGTTATTCCTATAGACTTTGCATCGAAAGCAATAACCACCTTGCTTATGGGTAAGCGGAACCATTCGGTTTACCACATTTCTGCCGGCACCGGTTCTTCAACCAATTCGGCTAAAATAATGAACGCCATAGCCAAATCGTTCCCTGACCTGCCGCCCTTTAAGTTTATTGAAAAGGAAATGATGAAGGAAATCAAGCTTTGGGCCAAAGGTAAATTACCGGAAGGCAGCGAGCTCTACCAATACAAGGAGTATCTTGATTACTGGAAAAGCCGGTTTACCGATACCAACGAAATGCGCATTCTGCTGGCTGCCCTTGAACCTTACCTTGGGTTTGCTGAATTAGGCCAGATTTTTGACAATACCAGGCTTTTGCAGGATACGGGGCTTTCTGCTCCTGAACCTGCCCATAGTTACCTGGCACGGGCAGCTAAGTACCTGAAAAACATCGATGTTTTTGCCGGTGCAATAGATCCTTGATTTTAATTTAATCCCGATATATACTCTTTTAGTCGTGGTTTTTGGCACATACATTTTTGGCCAAATGCTATGAAACGTATTATTTTTTGTATATATTTGTCACTTAGTATATAACCAAACCTAAAAAAAAATGTCGGGAGTTAATAAAGTAATTCTTATCGGTAACTTAGGTAAAGACCCTGAGGTGAGGTACCTGGAAGGAGGAATAGCTGTCGCTAATTTTCCGCTTGCTACCACTGAAGTACATAAGAACAGGGCAGGCGATAAGGTAGAATCTACCGAGTGGCACAACATAGTGCTATGGCGTGGCCTGGCAGAAGTGGCAGAAAAATTGCTGAAAAAAGGCATGCAGGTTTATATAGAAGGCCGCTTAAGAACCCGCACATGGGAAGATAAAGATGGTTCAAAGAAAAGGGCTACTGAAATAGTAGGCGAAAACCTAACCATTTTAAGCCGCAAGAGCGTTATCGGCGAAAATGGCGAAACTATTACTGCTACGGCAGAAGATATTGAGGTAAGCCCGCCAGCCGACCTTTCTTTTTAATTATGAATTAATCTATTAACAATACATTGCCCCGGTTATGCGGGGTTTTCTTATTTAATATATTTACCGGAAAATTGGACCCCGCACACATTCACTTACTTTCAGTCTTCACTGTATTCGGCACTGGTTTTATATTGCTCATAATTGCAGCATTTATTATCCTTTCGGCCCTGGTTTCATCCGTTGAAACAGCACTTTTTTCCATTTCGGCATCAGAAACAGAGGACCTTAGAAACTCAGCGGACAAAAAGGAGAAGCAGATAGGACAGTTGTTGCAGCACCCCAAGCACTTGCTGGCTGCCCTGGTGGTAGCCAATAATTTCTTCAACATTAGCATTGTTATGTTATCGGCCTACCTGACCGCAAGAACCATAAACATATATATACACCCCATACTGGCCTTTTTTATTCAAACCATTGCTATAACCTTCCTGTTGCTGCTGGCCTGCGATATAATACCTAAAGTTTATGCAACCGGCCATTCGCTGAAAGTGGCGAAAAGATTACTTCTTTTTGTATATGTTATCCGCGCACTTTTTTATCCATTTGCATCTATGCTGACATTGTCTACCTTATTCATGGATAAGTATATACTCAGGCGTAAACCCGTATTATCAGCGGCTGACCTTTCCGAAGCATTGGAAATAACATCGTCGGGAATATCGCAGGTAGATAAAAAAATATTGAAGGACATTATACAACTTGCCAATAAAGATGTGAAGGAAATTATGAAACCACGCATTGATATTGTGGCAATTGATGAAGGCCTTAAATTCACCGAAGTGCTGAAAAAAGCTGTAGAATGTGGTTTTTCACGTATACCTATATACCGCTCTTCTATCGATTCTATTACCGGGCTGCTGTACACCAAGGACCTGCTCGCTCATTCTGATAAGGACGATTCCTTCAGCTGGAAGTATTTACTGCACAAAGTTTTTTTTGTTCCCGAAAGCAAGAAAATAAACGACCTGCTTGAAGATTTCCAGAAAAAAAGAATGCATCTCGCCATTGTTGTAGACGAGTTTGGTAGTACTTCGGGTATTGTTACACTTGAGGATATTATAGAAGAAATACTGGGAGAAATAAATGATGAATTTGACGAGGAAAATATTGTTTATTCGAAACTCGATGACCACAATTTTGTATTTGAAGGTAAAATAACACTGGGCGATTTTTGCAGGAAAGCCAATATAGATGAAACAGTTTTCCAGGAAAAGAAAGGTGGCTCTGATACCCTTGCAGGATTTATTATTGAACTATGCGGGCGCATACCCGAAAAGTATGAAAAGATGCAATTCGGACAGATTACTTTTACTATAGAAGCAGCCGATAAACGAACTGTGCAACGGGTAAAAGTTACCCTAGAGAAAGTTACAGAACAGGCAGTTTCTTAATTGCCGTAATCTTCGTCTTCCCCAATATTTTTTGGTTTATTTTGTTCCTGCTCCTGGTTAAGCTGTTTCAGCGAATCGAGTTGTGCGGGAGTCATCATAAATTTTGACATATCGGCGGGTTTGCCGTTATTGAATTTCATAGAATCCTTTTTATTTCCGTCATCGTCATAATAGGTCCACATTCCATCCTTTACATCATTCTTATATGTTCCTTTCATCAATAATTTGCCTTCTTCTGAATAGAATTGTGCCGGCCCTTCCAGTTTTCCATTAACAAAAGTTGCATCCTCTTTCACTACACCATTATCATAGTATTGCAGCCACTGGCCATTTTCAAGGTCATTGTGCCAGGTTTTACTTTCAAGTATATTACCATCGGCATAAAACATAAGTGTTTTGCCTTCTTTTTTACCATTCTCATACTGGTCTTTTTCACGCATGTTCTGCATATCGTCATATAACTTCCATATACTGTCCTTCTGTTGGTCAATATACTTGCCCGTAGCCGCCATAGCCCCGGTAAAGTAATATTCATGTACCCTGGCAATTCTTCCGTTATCAGAGTATACAGAAAGTATACGCAGGCTATCATTGTCTTCATAAAAATACTTGAAAACCCCTGTAGGCTTATCGTCCTTGAAGTGTCCTTTGTAGCGAATATGCCCGTTGGTATATTTTTGTTCCCACAGGCCCTGTTTATGGCCGTATTTATCTACCCTGTTAAGCGCTTTCCCGGTATCAGCATAAATATATACAATCCTCAACGTATCAAGGGCTATCATAATAGTGGTATCATGAGGCTGAGTCTCCTGGGCAGACAACTTCAGGCCTGAAAAAACCACTAAAATAAGTGCTGCTAAAACCGTTTTTAACTTTCCTGTATATTTCATACTTCTTTGCAAAATTATAAAATAAGAGCCATGCCTATAATGCACCTTACACTGAAAAGATACATTATTCACAAAAAATTGTTGATGGCTTTTTAAATCGGCGGTTTATTTTAACTGAAAAAGCACTACCTTTGTAGTGCAGCAGTTTATTAACCTTATCAGCTATTTACATTGATGTTATGAGCACCTTTCCAACCAAATATATTTTCGTGACCGGGGGGGTGACCTCTTCGCTTGGAAAAGGTATTATCTCAGCATCGTTGGCTAAATTATTACAAGCCAGAGGCTATTCTGTAACCATACAAAAATTCGATCCCTACATTAATATTGACCCGGGAACTCTTAATCCGTACGAACATGGCGAATGTTTTGTGACTGACGATGGAGCCGAGACTGATCTTGACCTTGGGCACTATGAGCGTTTCCTGAACATTCCTACATCGCAGGCCAACAATGTTACAACCGGAAGAGTTTACCAGAGTGTTATTGATAAAGAACGTAAGGGCGATTACCTGGGCAAAACAGTGCAGGTTATTCCGCATATTACCGATGAAATAAAGAACCGTTTCCGCATATTGGCAAAATCAGGCAACTACAATTTTGTAATTACTGAAATTGGCGGAACCGTTGGCGATATAGAATCGTTGCCATACATTGAAGCTGTACGCCAGATGAAATGGGAACATGGCAAAGATTGCCTGGATATTCATTTGACCCTCCTGCCCTACCTGCACACTACAGGTGAGTTAAAAACGAAGCCTACCCAGCACTCTGTAAAATCGTTGCTTGAGTATGGTGTTCAGCCCGATATATTGGTATGCCGCAGCATTTGCCCTATTGATGAAGATGTTCGCCAGAAACTGGCACGGTTCTGCAATGTGGCTCCTGAAGCGGTTATTGAAGCTATCGATGCCCATACCATATACGAAGTTCCTGTACTAATGGAGAACGAAAAGCTGGATGTGGTTGTTCTTAAAAAACTTGGCCTGCCTACCGATACATTGCCTGACATGAAGACATGGAAGGAATTTCTGGAAAGGCTTAACCACCCGAAATCATTGGTACGTGTAGCATTAGTGGGTAAGTATGTTGAACTTAAAGATTCATACAAATCAATTGCTGAATCATTTATTCATGCAGGCGCTGCTAATGAAACAAAAGTTGAAATAGAGTGGATACACTCGGAAGATATTACAGAAGAAACTGTTGCCAAGCAATTTGAAGGAATACGCGGAATAGTTGTTGCACCGGGCTTTGGTAAGCGTGGTATAGAAGGAAAGATTGCTGCCATTAAGTATGCCCGCGAAAATAAAATTCCTTTCCTGGGTATATGCCTGGGTATGCAATGCGCGGTAATAGAATATGCCCGTAATGTGTTAGGCTTTAAAGATGCCCACAGCACTGAAATGAATCCTGCTACTACCCATGCTGTAATTGATTTACAGGAAGCACAGAAGAAAGTTACCCGTATGGGCGGAACCATGCGTTTAGGTGCCTACCCTTGCAGCCTGAAAGATGGAAGCAAGGTAAGTGAGATATACCATAACGAGAAAGAGATAAGCGAACGCCACCGTCACCGTTACGAATTTAATAACGAATATTTAGGCGACTTTGAAAAAGCAGGCATGAAAGCAGTAGGGGTTCATCCTGAAGCCGGGCTTGTTGAAATTATAGAATTAAAAGACCATCCCTGGTTTATAGGTGTACAGTTCCACCCGGAATATAAGAGCACTGTTGCTAACCCGCATCCTTTGTTTGTTGATTTTGTGAAAGCTACAAGGCTTCACAAACAAACTATCGACGCAATTAAGAAGGAAAAGGTTTAAAAGCCCCATCCCGGCCTTCCCCATTAGGGAAGGAGAATAGTTTCATATTACTTATTATTATATTAAAGTCCTCCCTAATGGACATGAATGTGCAGTGCATATTCATGGGCTGTTTTAGGAGGGGCCGCTTTATTTTCATACTATCTTCATGTTAATAGGGTTATTTAACAGCCTGGATGAGTGAAGAAATAGATGATAGCGAGTTATTAGCCCAATTCCGTATTGAAAGTACGCGGAACATGGCATTTCATATGCTTGTTACCAAGTACCAGAAACGCGTGTACTGGCAGGTGCGTCGTATTATTATTGATCATGATGATGCTAACGATGTGGTTCAGAATGTGTTTATTAAGGTATGGAAGAACCTGGACGGGTTTAAAGAAACATCGAAGCTATATACCTGGCTTTTCCGCATAGCAACTAACGAATCGCTTACCTTTCTTAAACAGAAGCGTGCCCCACTCTATGTGCCCTTTGAAAATGTAGAAAGAGGCCTGACACGTAAGCTGGCTGACGATAATTACTTTAAGGCAGAGGAAATTGAAAAGAAGCTGCAGAACGCCATACTAACTTTGCCTGAAAAACAACGTATTGTGTTCAATATGAGATACTACGATGAAACTCCCTACGAAGAAATGTCAGAAATACTGGAAACTTCGGTAGGTGCTTTAAAGGCATCTTACCACCACGCCGTCAAGAAAATAGAGGATTTTTTGAAAAACAATTAAACTTAGCCATTTTTGCAATGTCAAAAAGGTGTTATGAGGAAGGAAAACGGCATATTTAACGATATAGACCTTAAAAAAGAGGGCCCTTTACTGGCAGGAATACCCAAAAGGAATCCTTTTACAGTACCTGAAGGCTATTTTGATAGCCTACCCTCTTCCATTATGGAAAAGTGCAGGGAAACCAACGCAAAGCCTGTATTTAGCAGTAAAATATTCTGGTTATTCAGGCCGCAATGGATGATAGCCATTTTTGTATGCGTAATAGCAGTGACTTTAATTACCCGGCAATCGGCACCTGTTTCATATGAAACACTCACTCAAAATGTATCTGATAGCGCCATATACCAGAACCTGGAGAGTAACATTGACTATGTAGACGTAAACACATTGGAAGACGCCGTACAAAACGATAATAATGCGGTTATTGAAGTCCCTGCCCGAACTATTACGGTGTCCGATTCTACCCATAACCAACAAGATATAGTAAACTATTTAATGAACCATAATGTCGATGCTTCAGACATTGAAGATGCACTTTAAGCTATGAAAACACTTGCAGATATTATCAGAAACACAAAATCAGCAACAGTATTTGCACTGCTTGCTTTGTCAGCAACCGCTTTGTTCGCACAACAACAGCAACCTGCTCAGGTACAAACTTCGGCTGCTACAACTGTTCAGCCACAGGATAAAAAAGATAAGATAGAGATTATTCATACTGCTTACCTGACTGAGAAAATTAACCTGACCACCGACCAGTCACAGAAATTCTGGCCCATGTATAACGAGTACCGTAACGAACTGGCTGAACTGCAAAAGCAACGCCGCGCAAATGCAAAGACCATTAAAGATGCAGGCGGAATAGACAATATGAAAGATGAAGATGTGCAAAAGCTTATTACTAACGAAATTGATATAAAGAGCCGCGAACTTGACCTGCACAAAAAGTACGTAGTGAAATTCCAGGAAGTGATAAGCCTTAAGCAAGTAGCAAAATTATTTGCTGCCGAAGAACAATTTAAGCTATACCTACTGAACCAGCTTAAAAACAAGAGAGCTAACAACGGCGGTAACAACACCAACAATAGCAGCAGCTCAGAGTTCGAGCAGCAGTAAGCATTGTTTAGGTTAAGCAGTGCCTACCCTATCCGGAACATAATTGCAACAATAATGTAAAGGAATGTTTTCTTAACATAGTTCCTTTATATTTTTGAATTGTGAAAAGATACTTCATTCTGTTGCTTTTACTGGTCTGCTCTTTTAAATTATGGGCTACATCAGTTCCTATTGATACACTCAACCATTTAAAAGACGATACCAATAAAGTAAGGGTACTGCATGCCATAGGAAAACAATTCTGGAGTACGGGAAACTTTGACAGTGCCCTCATTTACCTGAACCGCGCCCAGGCTTTATCCCTACAACTTAATTACACCATTGGTGCTGCCAGAACATATACTTATTTAGGATGGGTATATAGCGACCAGGGCAATTATGCCGAAGCGCTGAAATATGCCTGGGAGGCTTTACAGATATATACAAAACTGAAATATGAGAAAAATATTTGCGGTTCGTATATAGACTTAGGTATAGTAAGCCACACGCGGGGCAATTATACAGCTGCACTCGATTATTACCTGAAAGCATTGCAAATAGCGGAAAAGCTGAAAGATGAGAAGAGCACAGGTGTTTGCTGTTCCAATGTAGGAGATGTATATTATGACCTGCATAACTACAACGGCGCCATTCCTTATTACATCCGGGCACAAAAAATTTACGAAAAGCTGGCAGATAGTTCCAATATTGCGAAAGCCTATGCCGATTTAGGCAGAATATATGGTGAGCAGGGCAAAAACGATGATGCACTGAAATATTTTTTCCTTAACCTGAACATTGAGAAACGAAGAAACTACCGGCAGGGCATTGTTATTTCCGGCTGCAACATCGGGGAATCGTACCGCAGAATGGGAAATATTCACCTGGCCAATAGTTACATAGTAAATGCCCTGAAGCTGGCCAAAGAAATAAATCTTAAAGAGGAGGAACCTTTTCTTTATTCGGAACTGGCCGAAGAGGATATGGAGCAGAAAAAGTACAAAAACGTACGCCAGTATTTAGATACCGGCTTAGCCATTGCCAAGGAAATAAATAACAAATCGTACATAAAAACATGCTACTACAATTTATCGCGCATAGATAGTATTGAAGGAAATTATGCATCGGCCTACAAAAATTTCAGGTTTTACAGCCTTTACCGCGATAGCCTGGTTAACGAAGAAAGTATAAAGAGGCTGACCCAGCTTGAGCTGAACTATAAATTCGACAAGGAAAAAGATTCTATAAAAGTAGTACGGGAAAAAGCAGATGTAATAAAAAATGCAGAGATAAAAAGGAAAAGCATAACCCTATACAGTACCGTTATAATACTGATACTGGTACTTATTTCAGCTATTCTGCTTGTACGTTACCTGCAAACAAAACGCAAAAAAGATAAACTGGTTTCAGAAAGAGAAAAAGCTCTTCTACTTTCAGAAAACCAACGGGTTGAAGAAGAATTGATTGGTGCAAAAAAAGCGCTTGATGATTTCACCCGGAACATGGTGGAAAAGAATGAATTGCTGGAACAATTCAAATTGGATATTGAAAAACTGAGCAGCCTTAAATCAAAGGAACTGGAAGAAATAAAAATCGAGCAGTTAGAAAACCTGAATAAAACCACCATTCTCACCAAAGACGATTGGGATAAATTCAGGGAACTGTTTGAAGAAGTGTATAAAGGCTTTTTTATTCGCCTGAAAGAAAAACTACCCGACCTTACCCAGGCTGAAATACGATTGATATGCCTTACCAAATTGAAATTGGAAACCAGGCAAATGTCATCTATCCTCGGGGTATCGTTAGACACTATTGCTAAAAGCAGGTACCGTTTGCGGAAAAAATTAGGATTATCGGAGAACGACAGCATTGAAGACGTCGTTATATCTATCTGATAACCAGTACTAATTTGTTTTGTCCAGAATTTTGTCCATGCCGTTTATTAGGTAAACGCCATTACCGGGGCATAGTTTTGCTGCCGAATTCAAAAAACAAATTTCTAACCAAAAAATTAAAACATGAAAACAACAATTTCTTTCCTGCTCTTTTTCTCAAGTATCTTCTATTCAAATGCGCAGTCGCTTTCTGCCCAGCAAGATGACAAGAACCAGCTTTACGGGTTTATTGATGAAAACAACAAGTATGTAATTAAACCCATTTATAAGGATGTGGATTTTGACTTTAATTTCAAGAACGCTGCACCGGGCCTGTATTATGTGCAAAATAAGGCGGGCAAATTTGGCTTCGTAAATGAAAAAGGTACTGAGGTTATAAAATGTACTTACGACAATGCTACTTCATTCCGCCATGGTTACTCTGTTATTGAAATAAAAAAAGACGAGTATCATTCATATAGCGGATTGATTGACAGTACAGGCAAAATAACCATTCAGCCACAATATACTGTGCTGCAGGTATTCGATAATAACATGATAACGGCTGCCAAGGAACTCGATTCGAAACAAGGCGTTATGGATGCTACCGGCAAAATAATTGTTCCGTTTGACTATGAATGGCTGACCCAGATATACAAAGGATTGATTGTGGCTAAAAAGGATGGTAAATCGGGAATTATAGACCTTAGCAATAACGTAGTTGTACCATTTACCTATGACGATATTCAGAACTTTAATGATAATAACCTGGCGGCGGCTGAAAAAGACGGCAAATGGGGATTTATTGATTTGAAAGGAAAGGAAATTATTTCCTGCACCTACGAAGATGCCCACGATATAAACTTCGGAAAAGCATCTGCCGTTAAGAAAAATGGCAAATGGGGCGTGGTAGATAGTAATAACAAAGTGCTGCTTCCTTTTGACTACTACAGCATTGAAACCTGGCAGGGCAATGTTGTTTCGGTAAAGAAAACAGAAAACGAAGATTCATACCAAATAGATTTCACCACAAAACAAAAAGTAAAGTAATCTATTCCAAAGAGATTAAGAAACTGCAATCCATCTGGCCCTCCCCTATTCAGGGAGGGCTTTTTAATGCCACTTCGGCTTTTTTTAATTGCGTACCTTTGTAAGGATAATCCACCGTTCCAGTGAAGACAAAAATCTTATTCTTTATTTTTCTTTGGGGTATTGCGCAATATTCGGTTGGGCAAACATTTTTATGGACAAAACAATCGCAAAATGCCACTGTTAGTGCTCATGGCCTGAGCACCGATAAGTATAACAATACTTACGTAACAGGAGCCTGGTCTGGTTCTATGGTTTCATTCTCTCCCTTCTCCCTCAATTCAACAGGCATTTCAACTGATTTCCTGGTGAAATACGATACAGCGGGGAATGTGAAATGGGCAAAATGCATGGCTGTATCTGGTACTAACTGCACTGCAGAAGGCTATGCCATATGTACTGACGGCAGTAATAACATATATGAAACGGGTACTTATGAGGGTAATGCTACACTTGGTACACTGTCAATGTCTTCGCCGCATAGTACCCTTATGTTCATGGCAAAGTATAATTCAAACGGAACTCCATTGTGGGTAAGCACCACTACCACCACACCAACGGATAAACTTGCCTATGCATTCGGAAGTTCTGTTGCCTGCGACAGTAAAAACAACTTAATTGTTACGGGCACTTTTCGCGATACGGTTTACTGGGGAAGCACTCTGCTGTTAGGTGGCAGTATGAATGGTTTTCTTGCCAAGTACGACTCCAGTGGCAATATATTATGGTCGCAGGTTATTATAAACGATATTGCAAGCCCGGGTAATTGCCAGGGTTCAACAGTAAGTACTGATGCATTCGATAATATTTATGCTTCGGGTGAATTTACCAATAGTGTTTACCTGGGTAACGATACCCTTACGGCGGCTTCGTCACTTGGGCCAAGCCTATACCTGGCAAAATACTCCCCCAATGGCAAGCTGCTTTGGGCACAAGCCTTTAACGCCATAACTAATACCGGTGTTACCCCGGTATTAGTTGACAGGAGTAACAACGTGTATTTTGGCGGCCAATTTTTTAACGATACTTCCTATACAGCCCCGTTAATTCTTGGCACCTATAGCTTCTCTAATATTTATAGCCATAGTGGCACCAACTCTTTTCTTGCTAAGCTAAACCCTAACGGCAATGTTATATGGGCTATGGCTGCTGCACCTATTTCTCCAGAAGAAATGAGTGTACTCTGGATTGAATCACTGGCTATAGATAAATGCAATAATGTTTATTGGGTAGGTATAAGCTCCGATTCTATTTCAATTGGCACCTACCGAAGTGCCATTCCCTCAACAATCCCCCATGGCGATTCTAATCATTTCGATTTTGTGGTAAAGCTCGATTCTATGGGCAACACCATTTCAGGAATAGTTTTGCCTGATAACGATGCTGTGGGAACTAATGTTCCTTATGCGGATATAATGCTTGACAGCAAAAATAATATCGCTTTGTGCGGCCAGCTAAGAACTTCTATGGTACTGGGAAACGATACTGTTTCAAGTTCAGGCGGAGCTTATATAACGAAATTCTCACTATCGAGTAGCAATTGCTGCAGTGGCTCTCATACACCCAGTATTACAGCTTGCTGTGATACTTCAATACAAGTGGGGCAAAGTGTCCAGCTTACTTCATCGGGAGGCGTTTCATATATGTGGGTTCCTGCCACTGGTTTAAGTTGTACGAATTGCCCTGATCCAAGCGCATCACCACTAACTTCAACTACTTACACACTCGTTGTAAGTGACAGCGGTTGCAGTGCACAGCAAATTATTACTATTGATATTGGATGCGGTAACCTTTTTATTCCCGATGCTTTTTCACCTAATGGCGATGGACAAAATGATGAATTGTATGTACGCGATGACTGTATAAGAATAATGGATTTTATTATTTGGGACAGATGGGGGAATAAAGTTTTTGAAACAACCGATAAAAACATAGGGTGGGATGGCAAATTCAAAGGTCAGGCTATGAATACCGGGACTTTTGTTTATTTACTTACTGCCACCATGTACGATGGTTCTAAAGTCCAAAAAAAAGGAAGCATCGCCTTGGTTCGATAATTGCTTTTAGGTTGTTGAAAACCTTACCACTTTTTTGAATGGTAAAGGAAAAGAGTGTAGTAAATTTGCAATTAGCACATTGATGCGTTAAAGCAAGGATGTGTATTGAAGCCCACTTAAGCTTCACAATTATTAAAAACAAAAAAAGCCGGGAATACCTGGCATGGGAAAGTATTTGAAAAAAAGGAACTAAAAAAAATAAAAAACAGTCGATTTATGCCACGAAATGCCAAATTTTGGCATAGGGAACCTGAGGTGTGTCCGCACCTAATTTAAGAATTCAGATGTAATATTTATGATATACTTTGTGGACTTTGCGTGGCTGTTTCCCGTCCGAATGCCCGCCTGAACGGAACGGGCAGGGCCTCATAGCTGGGCAGGCTTTGCGCACTTTGCGGTGAAATGTATTAAATCCCTCTATAGTGAGAAAATTAAAAAGAAAATTAAAAACCACCCTTACCGTGTCCAAAGTGTCCAGAAAAACCTTATTGCTGCGGGCGCAATACATGCAGGTGCAATCTCAATACCCTATACTTAATACCTGATACTAGGTTCTCCCCTTACTTCTTTCCTTCCAAAGCTGGTTGAAAGACTTAGGAGCTACCACAGGCAGTTCGCGGCGGGCGCCCCAGGCATCTTTAAAGAAACGGCGTATCATGAAGTTTTTCAGTGAAGCTCCTCCCCTCTCCATCCTGCTGCGTTTCAGCATAGCCTTGCGCCAGAACTTCCAGATGCTTCTTTCGCTGCGGGTAGTAAACTTCTCCTCTACCGAATCTTTGCGGTTAAGCAATAACAGGTGATGAATATCTATCTCTACCGGGCAAACCTCGGTACACCTTCCGCATAACGATGATGCATAACTCAGGTGCTTGAATTCTTTCATACCCCGCATGCTTGGTGTTATTACCGCGCCTATAGGGCCGCTATAAGTAGTACCGTAAGCATGGCCGCCAATGTTGCGGTAAATAGGGCAGGCATTAAGGCAGGCGCCGCAACGTATGCAGTTTAATGCCCTGCGTTGTTCTTTGCGGGCAAGTAAGTCAGTGCGGCCGTTATCGAGCAATACCACGTACATCTCTTCGGGTCCGTCTTCTTCGCCAGCTTGGCGCGGGCCGGTAAGTATGTTATTATACACAGTAACATTCTGTCCGGTACCATGTGTTGCAAGCAATGGCAGGAACAGGTCTAGGTCGGCCAGAGTTGGAAGTATTTTTTCAATGCCTACAATGGCAATATGCACCCTGGGGAAAGCAACCGACATAAAGGCGTTGCCTTCATTCTCGCTCACCTCTACCCCACCGATATCGGCTATCAGGAAGTTTCCACCCGTAATACCAGCATCGGCCTTGGGGTATTTCTCCCTTAGCATTTGTCGTACGTAAGCAGTAATCTGTTGCGGGGTCCAGTCTATGGGAGTTCCTTTTTTCTCGTTGAACAATTTGGCAACATCCTCCTTTGACTTATGCATAGCAGGAGTTACAATATGGTACGGAGGTTCGCCATCCATTTGCTGGATAACTTCACCCAGGTCGGTCTCAAGGCTCTCTATATGGTTCTTTTCGCAAATGTGGTTCACATCTACCTCTTCGGTTACCATTGACTTGGACTTAACCAGCATTTTAGCATTAATGCGCTTAAGTATATCAATGATCTCCTTCATGGCAAATTCGGCATCGGGCGCCCATATTACCTTACCACCGTTCTTTTTAAAGTTGGTCTCGAACTCAATAAGGTATTTCTCCATGTTCTCGGTAACCTTGCTCTTAATAGCTGAAGCCTTTTTACGGGCAAGCGGAAGATTGGAGTATTGTTGTTTACCTACAACTACTTTCTTGTCGTACTGGCCAATGTTAAAGAGCAGCTTTCTTTTATGTTCGGGGTCAAACGCCTTGCTTTCGGCATTTTTAAGAAACTGTTCTAAATGACTTGCCATATATATCTATTCGGTTAGCATTCAATTTTATGAACCCTGTCGGTATGCCGGCCACCTTCAAAGGGAGTAGAAAGGAAAGCATCAACACACTTTTGGGCTTCGGTTTCGTCCATATACCTTGCCGGTAATGCCATTACATTTGCGTCGTTATGCTGGCGTGCCAGTACTGCAATCTCTTCCTTCCAGCAAAGTGCTGAGCGTACTCCATGATGGCGATTCGCAGTCATATTAACTCCATTGCCGCTGCCGCAAATAACAATACCAAAATCAACTTGCTTATTTTCAACTGCGCGGGCGACAGGGTGTGCAAAGTCAGGATAATCAGCCCTTTCAGTAGAGTGGGTTCCGAAGTCTTTTACTTCCATTCCTTTTTTTATAAGGTAAGCCTTCACTTTCTCTTTCAGCTCGAAACCTGCGTGGTCGGCACCAATGGCTATTTTCATTACCTTTCCTTTTTATTATGCGGCAAAGTTACACGGCATTTGGTTACACAGTAAAAAAAAGATACAGTGGCACAATCTTTTATTAACGTAGGTTGTTAATAAGCGGGTATAGTTTGTTGACATCTCTTTATTAAATAACTTTGTATTGTATAGTTTTTACAGCGTTAGTTAAATTTAGCAGACAAGAAGAAAATGAAACGTGTTTTAATGAGTTATAAGTTAACAGGCTTTGCACAAAAACAGTCAAAATACATATGAACAAATGGCAATTATTAATAGAAACTAACAGGGTGTTAATTACTTAGATTATTATTGGTTATCAGTATATTGCTTTCTAATAAAGTTTTATTACTTGTTAATGAAGTGGGGATAACCAATATGCAAGAAATAAAGTAAACTTTTTACGAACGAATTAACACACTAATAACAATAACATAATCTTTAAATAAAAAAGATATTAATTATATATATGAATTCACAAGTGGAAAATATAAATTTAAAAGATGAAATGATAGCTGTCGGTTTAGATATATTTGAGGAAATAAATAAACTGAAAAAGGAAAAGAATGCTGTTATACTTGCCCATTATTACCAGGACGCCGATATACAGGATATTGCAGATTTTATTGGAGACAGCCTTGCCCTTGCACAACAGGCTGCCAAAACAAAAGCCGATATGATTGTTTTTGCCGGTGTGCATTTTATGGCGGAAACAGCTAAGATTTTAAATCCGGGTAAAAAAGTTGTAATGCCCGATTTACGTGCCGGTTGTTCGTTAGCTGATTCTTGCCCGGCCGATAAATTTAAAGCGTTCATAACGCAGCATCCTAACCATGTAGTAATATCGTATATCAATTGTTCTGCGGAAGTAAAAGCATTAACCGATATTATTTGTACTTCGAGTAACGCTGAAAAAATAATTAACAGTGTACCTAAGGATAAAGGAATAATTTTTGCTCCGGATAGAAATTTAGGAGCTTACTTAGTTAAGAAAACAGGCCGGAATATGGTGCTTTGGAATGGAGCTTGCATGGTGCATGAAATATTTTCACTGGAGAAAATTAGCGGATTAAAAGAATTAAACCCTAAAGCTAAACTGATTGCTCATCCTGAATGTGAAGAACCCATATTGAAAATTGCGGATATGATAGGTTCTACTTCTGCCCTATTAAAGTTTACGCAGGAAGATAGTGGAAATGAATATATTGTAGCTACTGAAACCGGTATTATTCACCAGATGATGAAATCTTCACCGCGTAAGACTTTCATTCCTGCCCCACCGAATAATTCATGTGCATGCAATGATTGCCCGCATATGAAGTTAAATACAATAGAAAAGCTTTATAATTGTATGAAAAATGAGAAGCCGGAATTGATGATGAAACCTGAATTAATGAAAGCTGCTGAAAAACCATTAAGGAGAATGTTGGAATTGTCGTCTAATTAGAAAATGAAAATAAATTTTAAAATAGAATATGTTTTTGGTTTGATATTGCTTCTCACAATGGCCATATCTCCCAAGGTTTCTGTTGCTCAAAATACGGTAAAAGAAGGCTATAATAAATTGTATTATGCTAACGGAAAATTGTCGAGTGAAGGCTTTATACGTAATGGAAAACCTGATGGATATTGGAAGACATATTACGAGAGCGGTAAAATAAAGTCAGAAGGAAATAGAAGGAATTTTATACTCGATAGTACGTGGAGATTCTATTCTGAAAAAGGGTTGATGTATGTTTCTTTCAACTATGTAAGCGGAAAAAAGAATGGATATAAATGCAGCTATACCCCTAGCGCTAAAGACAGTACTGTAGGTATTTTAACGGCAAAGGAAAATTACAGGAACGATACTTTGCAAGGACTGGCCTATTACTATAAGGCAGGTAAACTGTCCCGAATAATGAATTATAAGGATGGTTTATTAGAAGGCAAAGCATATGACTTCTCTCTCGATTCCCTTATTACAGTTATAACCCTGTATAAAGGCGGCTTTGTAAAGAAAGTAACCAAAATAAACCAGTACAATTCAGCTAATCACAAGGAAGGATTATGGCAGACATTTTACGATAACGGAAATGTGAAATATGAGGGCACTTATCAGGATGGAAAAAAAGACGGTTACTTCAGATGGTACAACCAGGTAGGCAGTATGGATAGTATTAAGAAATATATAAACGATGTGTTGCAGGTTGATGCTCCGGAATTGGCGAAACTTGATATTAAGACTTCTTATTATCCTAACGGTGTCGTTAAATCTATGGGGCCGGTGAAAAATGGGCAGCCTTTCGGAGTGCATAATGAATATAATGATCAGGGCCAAATAGTGAAAGCTGAAATATATGACAGCGGTAGGGTAATGGCTGAAGGATTGCTAGACTCATTAGGAGTTCAGCAGGGAGAATGGAAAGAATACCACGAAAACGGTCAGTTGAAATCGGTAGGTAAATATGTGAATGGAATTAAGGTTGGCCAATGGAAATATTATTTCCCTGATTCTAAAATGTTTGAAATTGGCAAGTACGATAATCAGGGAAAACAGCAGGGAAAATGGATGTGGTACTATGATAACGGAAAAGTACGCAGGGAAAGCAATTTCCTGAATGGTCAGGAAGATGGCGATTTTATTGAATATGCCGATAGTGGAAATGTAATTACGAAGGGTGAATATTCGGAGGGATTGAAAGAAGGAATGTGGACGTACGATATGGGAAATTATAGTAGTATTGGTAAATATACCGACGACCAGCAAGATAGTTTATGGAAGGAATACTATAACGATAATCATAAAGTGCGTTTTGAAGGAAATTATAACCAGGGCAGGCCCGATGGTAAGCATACCTGGTATTATCCTGACGGAAAGAAAGAGGTCGAAGGACAATATACAATGGGGCTAATGGAAGATAAGTGGAAATATTATACCTCGGATGGAGATCTTCTGATAACCATCACTTTCAAAGACGATGTGGAGATAAAATTTGATGCCGTTAAGGTAGAACCATAGCAACTACACTTCTCTAATGGTCACCTGTTTATTTTTACATTTGTTGCTAAATATATTGCATTGAACTTTAGTTTAGATCCGAAACAGATAGCAACTGCAACAATGATTTTGTTTGCGGTAATAGATATTCTGGGGGCAATACCGGTACTTATTGATTTGGGTAAACGCATGGGCGAAATAAATGCCCGGAAGGCAACTCTTGTTTCGGGTGCTATAATGATTGTTTTTCTTTTTTTAGGACAATCAATCCTTAGTCTTATAGGTCTGGATATTCCATCATTTGCACTTGCAGGTGCAATTGTTATTTTCTTTATTGGTATTGAAATGGTATTGGGAATAAAAATTTCGAAAGAGGAATCCACTTCAGCTGTCTCTGTCGTTCCTATTGCATTTCCGCTTATAGCAGGTACGGGTACACTCACTACCTTACTCTCAATTCGTGCAGAATTTAAAGTGGAGAATCTTATTGTAGCAATCCTGATCAACCTCATATTTGTGTATATCGTTATTCGCAATACAAAGCGTTTGGAGAAACTTTTAGGGGAGGGTGGAATAATTATTTTGAGAAAGGTATTCGGAATTGTATTACTGGCTATTGCCTTAAAGTTGTTCCTTTCTAATTTAGGTACGGTATTAAATTTATCTCATGCATCAGGAAAAACACTTTAAGCAACCTGCGTTCGTACGCGATGTTATCATCGGACTATCCGATGGCATAACAGTTCCATTTGCACTTACTGCAGGCATTAGCGGAGCTGTAATGGGCAATGGAATAATAATTACAGCAGGTATTGCTGAAATATGTGCAGGTTCTATAGCAATGGGCCTGGGTGGCTTCTTGTCTGCAAAGACGGAGGAAGAACACTATTATGCTGAACTTGCGCGTGAAAAAAGAGAGATAAAGGAACTGTATGAGCATGAAAAACAGGAGGTTAGAGATGTTTTTGCTGAATACGGACTATCTAAGCAAAATCAGGATATATTGGCTGACGAGATAGCAAAAGATGAAACCAAGTGGATAGATTTTATGATGAGGTTTGAGTTGGGACTGGAGCGGCCGGATACGTTGCGTGCGCGTAAAAGTGCCATGAATATTGCCTTTTCTTATATCATCGGCGGGCTAATACCGCTTCTTGGCTATGTATTTACTGATAACCCAGGCAGTGGTCTTCGCGACTCTTCAATATTTACTATACTGTGCCTTGTAATATTTGGATATCTTAAAAGTAGGTTTACCGGGCAGAATCCTGTTTCAGGTGCTCTGAAGACGACCGGCATAGGTATATTAGCTGCTGCTGCTGCGTTCGGTATAGCATTTCTGTTCAACCATCATAAATAGAATTATGGAAATAACACCAGAGATTATTGCCCGTATAAAACAGCTGGATGAGAAGTACCAGGCTATGGGGCAAGATATGAATTCGTATCTCGATGGCCTGCTTTATATGGATTATCTGAAGTACTGGGACTACGTCCATACAGATACTTTACTATCTCTCCAGAACCCCAGAACTAACTTTCCCGATGAGAAAATATTCATAATGTACCACCAGATCACAGAGCTCTTCTTCAAGCTTTGTATTCATGAATATGAACAAATAGCGGCCTTAGAAAAGCCATCCCTTAAATTGATACTAGAGAAAGCAAAACGCATTGTAAGGTACTTTGATGGATTGGTTACTACATATGACATAATGGTTGATGGAATGGATAAGGAACAGTTCCTTAAATTCCGGATGGCATTACTACCAGCAAGCGGATTCCAATCCGCCCAATATAGGATGATAGAACTACTATCTACCGATATGGTAAACCTGGTTCATAAGGAATATGCTGAAAAATATCCCCAGGTTAAGAAGGCACCCGTAACAGAAATGTACGAACATATTTACTGGAAAACAGGAGCCACAGAATTGGCTACCGGAAGGAAAACTTTGACCTTAAAACAATTTGAAGAAAAGTACGGCGACGAGTTTCTAAGGCTCGCAAATAGTTGTATTAAAAGCAACCTTTATGCTAAGGTAAGAACCTTACCTGAATCCGAACAAAGCAACCTTGAGCTTATAAATACCCTTAGGGAATTAGATGCTAATGTTAATGTTAACTGGTGCCTGATGCACTATAAATCGGCAGTAAGGTATTTGCAAGGCGACCCCGATATTATAGCCGCAACAGGTGGTACTAACTGGCAGAAATACCTCCCTCCCCGTTTCCAACGGGTTATATTCTACCCTGAACTTTGGACCGAAAAAGAGAGAGCGGAATGGGGTAAGACTTGGGTTCAAAAGATTATTCCAAGCGTATCGTAATACCCTTTTCGGGTTAAACTTTCTTCGTTTTTTCCTATTGTTCCACGTGGAACGTGGATAGGCTTAAATCGCAAATCAATAGATTTTTTGGCAATGTTCCACGTGGAACTATCGGCCAATATGAATCATTAAAACGGAAATATCGGACGGGTTTATTCCGCTGATTCGGGACGCTTGCCCTAATGTTTTTGGCCTGAATTTGGTTAGCTTTTCCCGGGCTTCCAGCGATAGAGATTTCAAGGAATTATAGTCTAAAGCATCGTGCAATACCAGGTCTTCAAGCCTCGAAAACTTGTCCGCCGTTTCCTGTTCCTTGTGTATATATCCTTCGTACTTCATTTCAATTTCGGCCTGCTCAATAATTTCTGTGTCGTATTTTTCGAGCTCATTTTTTATGTTGACCGAACCTCTTGCAATATCATTTATAGAAATATTTGGGCGGGAAAGAATAGGGAAGGCCTTAAGTTTTTGATTGATTTCCATGGACCCTAATTCAATTAAAACGGGATTTATTTCTTCTGGATTTACACTCTCGTTTTTAATGAAAGATGTAATCTTTTTGGCCCCTTTAATTTTTTCATTTACCCGTTTAAACCTGTCTTCCTTTGCCAACCCAATTTCATAACTCAGGGGGGTTAACCTGATATCGGCATTATCTTGCCTGAGCAGAATTCTGTATTCGGCCCTGGAAGTAAACATACGATATGGCTCTTCGGTACCCTTGGTTATAAGATCGTCAATTAGCACTCCTATGTACGCTTGTGACCTGGAAAGCACCAAAGGTTTGGCATTTTGGAGCTTTAAATGGGCATTTATACCAGCCATAAGTCCCTGACAAGCAGCCTCTTCGTAACCAGTAGTTCCATTAATTTGCCCAGCAAAATAAAGGTTCTCAATTCGACGCGTTTGCAGCGTATTAGAGAGCTGATCGGGTGGGAAGTAATCATATTCTATTGCATACCCGGGTCGAAACATCTTTACCCCCTCTAAACCCTTTATTTTGCGTAGTGCCTTAAATTGTACATCTTCAGGTAACGAAGTTGAGAACCCATTGAGGTAAACTTCAACAGTTTCCCATCCTTCGGGCTCAATAAAAAGCTGGTGACGTTCTTTGTCAGAAAAACGATTTATCTTGTCTTCTATCGAAGGACAGTATCTTGGACCAAGGCCCTGGATTCTTCCGGCATACATGGGCGACTTGTCAAATCCCGTTCTGAGAATATCGTGCACCTCATCGCTGGTGTAAGTCAGGTAACAACTACGCTGTTTCTTTAGTGGTACGGTTTCCGGGGAGTATGAAAATTTAGAAGGCTCTTCATCGCCTTTCTGTTCCTCGAGTTTTGAATAGTCGAGCGACCTTCCGTCAATACGCGGAGGTGTGCCGGTTTTCATACGGCCACTCTCAAAACCCAGTTGCAGCAATTGTTCTGTAATACCTGTAGCTGCTTTTTCTCCAACCCTTCCGCCGCCAAATTGTTTTTCGCCTATGTGTATAAGCCCGTTTAAAAACGTACCATTCGTAAGTACCACAGCCTTGCATCTTATTTCTAATCCCATTCCGGTAACAACCCCGCAAACCTTGTCATTCTTCACTATAAGGCCTTTTACCATGTCCTGGAAGAAATCTACATTCAATGTATTTTCCAAAAGTTTTCGCCATTCCAGCGTAAATAAAGCGCGGTCGTTTTGTGTGCGCGGGCTCCACATGGCTGGGCCTTTCGAGCGATTTAGCATGCGGAACTGTATAGCAGTTCTGTCGCTAACAATGCCTGAATATCCGCCCAGGGCATCTATTTCACGAACTATCTGGCCTTTTGCAATGCCACCCATGGCAGGGTTGCACGACATCTGCGCAATCTTGGTCATGTCCATAGTAATAAGCAACACCGACGAGCCCATATTGGCTGCTGCCGCTGCTGCTTCACATCCGGCGTGGCCGGCGCCTACTACTATGATATCGTATTCTTTAAACATGTTTTTAAATAAAGTCGTAAGGCATAAGTCTTAAGCCACAAGTGTTTTTGGATAAAGAGATTTTATCAAACCTCTGATTATTTTAGATATTTCATCTGCCTGATTCAGTAAAGTAGTTTTCTGTTTCTCTGAAATATAGTTCAACCTGGCTGCCATGTAAAGCATAGATTTTACTTCGCTACACGAGCCTATTGAAATATATAAGAACCTTGAAAAGTCAGCATCAGAACTTCTGTCAAAGCCTTCAGCAATATTATTTGAAATTGAAACAGATGCCCGACATATTTGATCTTTAAACCCATAGTCTTTCAAATCTTTAAATATCTCGTATAATGTTACAGCAAAATCCTGGGCCTTTTGCCAGGCTATAATATCTTCAAATTTTTGAATTGCCATGAGTTTTCGTTTTACTTATGACTTACAGCTTATGCCTTTGTTTTTCCTAAGGCACGCGAATTTACGCTATTTTAGTTAAACCCTTATTGCGGCTATCTCTTGGACACCCGCCTGAACGTTTATATAAAATTGAAGCGTCGCCCGCCCGGCCAAGCCTTTTCGGACGGGGGCAGGCTTTGGACACACTACACAGTAATCTTAAACTATAAATGCTGAATTTTAAATGTCTCGGGAATCCCAGTATTTTAACCCAGAACCCTCATAGAAATAAAGTGTCTTTCCATTAATAATTCCTAATTATTAATTCTTAATTTTTAATTAGCGAAGCGGACACACCTATGGTTCCCTATGACAAAATTTGGCATTTTCCGCCATTATTTGGCATTTTTTGACCCTTTTTTATTTTTTTTTGCTTAGCGAGTGAGTGGATTTTTCTCTTAAAAAAACTATTCTTTTTTACTTTTTATTTTCAAATTCATAATACAAATTTAGTTCTGTTCCACCGCTTATAAAATTGAAAAAAGCAAATGTTTTCAACAACCCCCAAAAGTTACTGCTTAACGAACTTAACAGTTTGTGTTGCTTTACCGTTCACTGCTTTTACAAAATACATGCCTGCAGATAGGCTGCTTGTATTTATAGTAATTGGTAAATGATCGGTTGTTAAGGAAGGAATAATAATTTTTCCGCTAACATCCATAACACTTATAGTTGTTTTAGAATCGCCTTGCATATCCCAGGAAAGGTTCAGCATGTTGGTTGCAGGATTAGGGTAGCACATTAACTCGCTCGGGGCAGATATTATTTGTTTAGTTGCTAAAGGCGAGGTTTGTATCTCCAGCAAACCACCCACGGGATCTGAGCCATTTGTACCATCTAAATCAACAAGTGTAGTTAATGTTCCCGAGGGGGTATATTGAAAAACTGTTCCCAGGCCGAACTTACCACCAATTTCTGTCATTCCATAAAAATTTCCATCACTGGCCTGTATCAGATTGCTTCCTGGCTGACAACCATGTATACTATCAAAATTAACTAAGGTTGTAAATACTCCCGATGTGGTGCATTTGAATAAAGTTCCATATCCAAAACCTCCGTTACCTGTTCCATAACTACTACCTCCAAATGTAGTCATACCATACAGGTTACCATCGGTAGCCTGTACTAAACTACCCGAGGGATATTCATTTGTATCGGATAAGTTAACTAAGACAGCTAATGTTCCTGCTTGGGTACATTTGAAAATAGTATTCATTGTCGTACCATACAAATTTCCATCACTGGCTTGTATCAGACTACCATTTGGAGTATTGCCATTTGTGCCATTGAAACTAACTAATGTCGTTAATATGCCCGATGTAGTGCATTTAAATATCGTTCCCTCTCCAGCTGAACCTCCTTGTGAAGTCATACCATAAAGGTTGCTGTCAGATGCCTGTAGAAGGCTGCCATATGGATAGCCCCCATTAGTATCATTAAAGCTAACCAGCAACGTAATTACACCGGAGGGACTGCATTTGAATAATGTTCCCTCTCCCACCTCGCCTCCGTATTTTGCAAAGTTGATGCCACCATTTACTGCCATTCCATAAAAATTTCCATCAATACCTTGTATTAAACTGGCAGTCGGCTGAATGCCATTCGTATCGTTAAAACTGGCCAAGGTTGAAATAGCCCCGGTGGAAGGGTTGCATTTTAAAATTGAGCCGGTACCAAATTTACCTCCATATGAAGTTGCGCCATATAAATCACCATCAGTAGCTTGTATAAGATTACCGACAGGGTAATATCCTATAGCGGAACCCCCGAAGTCATGTAAATCAATATATGTACCTGAGGGAGTTATTCTGAATATGGTTCCAGAATAAGCATGCCCTCCATTGTAAGTCATTCCATAAAAATTACCGTCATTCGCCTGAATAAGGCTACCATCCACATTATTATTTACAGCGTTCGGGAAAGTATAAATTGTTGTTAAGGCGCCCGAAGTAGTGCATTTAAAAATTGAGCTGGAATAAATACTGCCACTTCCATATCCATAAAGGTTACTATCACTTGCCTGAACCAAGGTACCTATTGGTTCACGTAGGCTATTTAGTAAAGTAAATACTCCCGAAGTAGTACATTTGAATATACCTCCGCTCCCTCCCTCAGACATTCCATATAAGTTACTGTCGAATGCCTGAATTAAGCTTCCTGTAGGGGTAGCGCCATTAAAATTAAACAAGGCAGTATATGTACCAGCCGTAGAGCATTTAAAAAGGGTTCCGTATCCATAAGAACCACCATCAGTTGTCATTCCATATAAATTACTATCGGAAGCCTGTAATAGATAACCTGTTGAAGTATTGCCGGTTTTTGTATCTAGATTAGCAAGAGTTGTAATTATTCCGGAAGTTGTGCACTTGAAAATGGTGCCTGAATCATGTAAGCCTCCATACGCGGTCATACCATATAGGTTGCTGTCGAATCCCTGGATTAAACTATTGGACGGGGAATAGCCATGTATGCTATCAAAACTTACAATAGTTGTAAGTACTCCAGAAGTGGTACATTTGAATAAAGTTCCATACCCTACCCCGTGGTTGCCTGTTCCATAGCTGCCGCCACCTGCTGAAGTCATCCCATACAGGTTACCATCTTTACCTTGAATTAGTTTGCCTACAGGCCAATATCCGTTAAGGCCGGAAAAATTGACTATGGTGGTCAATGTGCCTGATAGTATATTATATTTAAAAAGAGTACCCTTGTAAAAAATACCACCTCCAGATGTCATGCCATATAAGTTTCCATCGGTAGCCTGCAGCAATGCAGAATAAGATGGCGTATTTCCAGGGTAACAGAAATCATGTATAACACTGTCTGTAGAAGAGGAAACATTATAATTAAATAGTACGCCCGCCCCACTATCACCTGCTTTATATGTCATACCCCATAATTGAACTTGAGCGTGAGAAGATGAAAAGCTAAAAAAAAGAATGGATAAAATAAGTGTAATCCTTTTCATGGTATTAGGAACTGGGGTTAAACAAACTACACCAAATATAGGAAAAGTAAATGGGAAGAATAGTATTAGCGGAGTTAAGTTGTGGAACGGTTGCCTTATCTGTTAACAGCTCCTTTCGCCCTTCCCCTTCCCTCCCCATGCGGGGAGAGCGTTACTATACCTATAAAATAGCAATCTGCTTTTCTATTTCTTGGGCAGAAATTGAAAGTAGCGGGGAAACAATTATTTATTTTAAGATTAGCTGAAACGCTTCTCCCTAAAGGGAGAAGAAGGCGGATTACTCTTTAATAAACTTGGCTACCTGTGTTGCCTGACCTGTATTTATTTTTATAAAATACATACCTGCAGGAATTATACTTATATCAATTGGAACAGGTTGGAAGCCTTGAAGAGTAACAGATTCATTTAGTAATTCTTTTCCGCTTATATCAGTAATTTCAATTACTGCACTTTTTCCTGTTCCTTTGGTAAATAAAATATTCAAGGTTGTAACAGCAGGGTCAGGGTAAAGCAGGGTATTGGCTCCGGGTTCCACGTTGTTTATTCCTGAAGGGCCTACAATTACACTGAATGTGGCAGTATCTTCACAACCAGAGCCATTAGTCCCTGTTACAGTATAAGTGGTATAAGCAGTTGGTTGAACCATAGTTGTATCGCTGGTGCTTCCACTCGACCAAACATAACTTATTGCACCACTCGCAGTCAACGTATCTGTGCTTCCAAGTCCTATTATGCTTGTGCCACTAATAGTTACTGTTGGTGAAGGGTTAACAGATATGATGATACTTGTGCTACCGGTGCAACCGTAGCCATTAGTACCTGTTACCGTATATGTTGTAGTTCCAGTAGGATCAGCAATTACGTATGTTCCGGTTGGCGCGCTTAACGATGAAGATGGGTTCCAGGTATATGTATTAGCCCCACTGCCTATCATTCCAATGGTGTCTCCAGGGCATATAATGGGTGTTATTCTTGTCAGGCTAATACTCACTGTAGGGCTTGGGTCTACCGTAACTACCTGCGTGGCAGTGTTACTGCATGTGGTTGTAGTATTTGTTCCGGTTACAGTATAAGTTGTGGTACTTGTAGGAGAAATGGAATAGCTTGCTGTACTTGGTCCACCTGTCCATACATATGTATCCGCTCCGCTTGCGGTAAGGGTAGTGCCTGTACCACTGCAAATGGTCGAGGTTCCGGTTATTCCAATAGTTGGCAGCGTTGTATTTACCGTAACTACTTGCGTGGCTGTATCACTGCAAGTTGTTAATGTATTTGTTCCGGTTACCGTATATGTGGTGGTACTTGTAGGGGAAACGCTGTATGATGCGGTACTCGGCCCTCCTGTCCATACATAAGTGTCGGCCCCTGTTCCGGTAAGGGTTGTACCTGAGCCAATGCAAATAACAGAGTTTCCTGAAATTCCTACGGGTACTATATTTACGGTTACCACTTTTGTGGCAGTACTGCTGCACGTAGTGGTGGTATTTGTTCCGGTAACCGTATACGTTGTTGTAACTGCAGGCGATACATTATAACCCGGCGTGTTCGGCCCTCCTGTCCATACATAACTATCGGCGCCTGTTCCGGTAAGGGTAGTGCTGGAACCATTGCATATTGTCGTAGTTCCGGTAATACCAACTGTCAAAGTGTTTACAGTAACCACCTGCTGTGCTGAAGTGCTGCAGGTGGTTGAAGTATATGTACCTGTTACGGTGTATGTCGTGGTTACTGTAGGAGAAACTGTAATGGATGTTGTGGTAGAACCTCCGGTCCAGGAATATGTGTCGGCTCCGCTGACTGTGAGTGTAGTATTCGAACCATTGCAAATTGCAGTATTTCCGCTTACCGATAAAGTAGGGGTAGGGTTTACCGTTACTACTTGTGTTGCTGAATTTGAACAGCCTGTTACAGTGTTCGTTCCTATTACAGTATATGTTGTTGTAACCGAAGGCGATAAGTCATAACCTGAAGAATTTGGCCCTCCCGACCATGAATAAGAATTAGCTCCGCTGGCGGTTAACGTAGTGCTCTGGCCTGCACACACAGTTGTTGTTCCTGATATGCTTATTGCGGGCAAAGAATTTACGGTTAAAGAAACTACATTGGAATACACTGTGCCCGAAGAAACCAACATACAACGGTATTGGTACCCATTCATTCCTGGTGTTGCACCTGTAATAACTAAACTATCTGTTGTAACGCCTGAATAAACAGCGGAACCCGTAACATTAGTAAAGCCACTGCCTGTGTTTACCTGCCATTGGTAAGTTATTCCCGAACCGCTTGTTGTTAAACTAAACGATGTATTGCTTCCTGCACATACTGTGGCAGATGAGGGTTGAGTTGTTATTGTTTGCCCGCTTGTAAATGAAAAGCAGGAAACAATAAGGAAAAATAGAAGCGTAATTTTTTTCTGCATCAGTCAGGTACACTGTAAATAACAAATGTAATTATTTGCATGAAAGAAACAAATAACATGGATATGGCAAAATGTTACCGGGTTAAATATCTACCTGCTAAACTGCACCTTAAGCGCATCGTCGATATACGATACGGGTATAGCAAAACCAATACCCTGTATACCTACACCGGCAAGCTTTGCATTTACAATGCCAATTAAATGGCCGGTGCTGTTTACCAGCGCTCCGCCGCTGTTTCCGGGGTTAATACTAACGTCTGTCTGCATTATAGTTCTGTTGCCGGCGCTGCGTACCCCTGAAATAATTCCTTTGGTAAGGGTTTGCCCCAGGTCAATGCTTTCAGGTGTTCCTATAGCATACACATCATCACCTATAGGTACGTCTTTTGTAACGGTGTCAACAGGAAAGTATTTATAAGTACCGGGTTTATCTAATTTCAGCACTGCAAGGTCGTATTCGGCATTGCTGCGTAAAACGGTTGCTGTGCCTGAATCGCCGTTTGAAAAAAGTATTTTTACTTTATCGGTAGTGTCTTCAGTTACCACGTGGTGGTTGGTTATTAAATACCCGTCAGGAGAAATAATGCAGCCGCTGCCATGCCCTTCGGGCACTACCACTGTTACAACGGCTTGTACAGCATCATCCAGGCTGGCAACAGAATCTTTTGCCGTTTCAGTTACCGGAATAGGTGCCCATTTCTGCATGGCATTGGTTACCGCAGATTTATCGTGCAGGCATTTCTGTACTTCGTCGGTATTTAAAAATTGCGCCATAGAACTTTGCAGAACGTCGGTGGCAAATGCATCAAAGCCAAAATCGCCTTCGCTTAAACCTGACCACGATGACATGCAGTCGGTACTGGAACTATATATTTCTTTATCGCTGGCAACGCCATATATATGCCAGGTGCATTTAAAGTCAATGTACATATAAGCCTGCACGCCAACAATTGAAAAGTCTTCTACCTCGCATTTCAGGTAATATGCGCCATTATATACATGCGCAAAAAATCCGGTATTAGTATCCAGGTAGTTCCAGTTGGCAAGTATGTGGTTTAATGTATCGGCAAATTGCGTGTTCCGGTGTTTAATTGAATTCTCATCGGCCTTATTAACTATGGCATTATGGTTTTTATAGTCTCCAAAGGTTTTGTAATATGTTTCTTTCAGGTTGTTTTTCTTTATATCAACACCCACGTTTTTCACATATAGTTTATTCTCATCATTGGTACGGTAAGGTATTTTAACCAACGGCGGCAGAGTAGCGGTTCTCGGAAATAACTTCCAGGGGCCAAGGAACAAGTCTAACCATCCCCAGCCTCCAAAATAAACAGACGCTATTCCTATGGCAGGCGGAAATAAAGGCCCTTGCTGAGTATTGGTTGCATTGCCGTTGGCATCGGTGTTGCTTAAACTGTTCGATAGAATGGCAAGAAGTATACCTGCACCAACAACATGTAATGCTAAATCAATGCCTTTGCCGGGGTTAAACCTGTAGCGTACAATGGGCATACCATAAGACAGGTAACCTTTCTTCGATTCAGTAATAAAGTACGAGGGTACTTTGTTCGATACGTGAATATCGGTTGCCCTTGTTTTTGCCAGTATGCTGTGATCGCCGTCACTATTAAAATTGCTAACGGTAACATTAATAACATTAGACGGATGGTCGGACAATACATCACTGTTATCGGTATTAATACTACTGATACTTGCAGAATTAGCCCCCTCGGAAACGTTAAGTATTGTGCTGTCCTGCGCCGTTAAAAGTGTAGTTTTCCTGGTTTGTAACAGTACCCCGCAACCAGTGCTCAGCAACATAAAGGCCGTAACAGAAGAAGTAAGCAGCAAACTGAAGAATCTTTTTTTTAAGAGTGACATTATTTCACGAATTTAATATTGAGCGCACTTTCAATATAGTATGAAGGTATAGCAAACCCAAGGCCCTGAACACCTTCACCAATAATTTTAGAATTCACTATACCCAGTAAAGTTCCCTTTTTGTTAATCAGCGCGCCGCCACTGTTTCCGTGGTTCACGCTTACGTCGCTTTGTATAAAATATTTACCGTCTTTTTTCCTGTTACCCGATACTATGCCCTTCGTTAACGATTGGCCAAAGGCCAGGTCGAGCGGGGTACCAATAGCATATACACTTTCTCCTATAACTGCACTATGCGCACTATCGGTAGCCATTAAATAAGTATACTTTTTAGGAGTAGAAATTTTCAACAGTGCAAGGTCATAGTCCTTATTGCACCTTATACATACCGCTTTTAATAATTCGCCTTTGTCAGTTAACAAGGTTAATTCGTTGGCTGTATCATGGTCTACAACATGGTAGTTGGTAATTACATATCCGTCAGGTGAAATAATGCATCCGCTGCCATGGCCATCGGTTATTTTAATGGTTACAACAGCCTTTAAAGCTTCCGCCAAAGAATGTATGGTATCGTTTGCATTAATGTCAATATGAATTAAAGGATTATCAGTCGATGTTACCTTTTTCAGAATTGAATCTGCCAGTTTACGCGGTGCAAGTTTTTCCACTACAGGTTTAATTACCGTCACGGTATCGGTTCTGCCCGAGAAGTAGTATATATACCTTACAGCCTTTTTTGAAATGGTGAACTCCATTCGTTGCCGCGGAGAATCTTCAGGGTGTATGTAATGAATATTGGCGGAATCAATGGTTTTTACTACGCATTGTATTTCTGCCCCGTCGGTTTTAATTATTCGGTCGTGGTTAAATTCACAAGGCGTATAAATGCCCCCTGTTGCAAAGTCAATTGCCAATCCCGGGAAGAATACAAAAAGGTCAATAACGAAAAAACCTGCATTTATTTCCCTGCGTGGCTGGCCCGGCTCTCTTCTTTTCTGGCATTCGCTTACTCCACCATTAAAGCTGTTCAGCACAGTTCCGCAGCCGGAACCCATAAGAATACTTCCTAAAAGCAATACCCGGATTATTTTTTTCATTTTGAATTTACCAGTAGAGTAGTTCATTCAGCGCCATTTAATGAGTGTTCAGTTGAAGTGCATCGTTAATATAATATGCAGGCACTGCAAATCCAATGCCCTGTACATCGTTACCTACCAGCCGTGTGTTTATAATGCCAATAAAATGGCCGTTTTTATTTACCAGTGCGCCGCCACTGGTGCCTCGGTTAATGCTGGCATCGGTTTGTATAAGTTGTTTGTCTTTTATTTTACGCTTACCCGAAACAATACCTTTTGTCATGGTTTGCTTCAGGTTTAATTCTTCAGCAGTTCCAATGGCGTACACTTCTTCACCCAGTTTTATGTTGCGCGAGGTATCGGGCTGAAAACACTTATAATGCCCTTGTTTTTCGATTTTGTATAAGGCAAGGTCATAAACAGAATTAATCCGCACAAATTTGGCAATGGAAGAATCTCCGTTTGAAAAGTGGACAAATAAATCAGAGTTTTCTGCGTCGGCTATTAAGTGAGCATTGGTTACCACATACCCATCGGGTGAAATAACACATCCGCTGAAAAACAAATTCTTTTGCTTAATGGTGACTACTGCCTGCAATGCATCCTGCAAGGTATTAATGGTATCGGCAGCAGTTAATGTTATGGTGGTAATGGTTTTCGATACCGAATCCTTTTGCGGTTGAGTAGGAGTATAGTTTTGTTTCAGCAGTTTTATTACTTCATCTGTTTTCAAAAATTCGTTCATGGAACGCATTACAGCTTCCGGCCCGGGGCTATCTTCAACCGAACCTGAGGTCCAGCGCGACGTGTCCTGGCTTGTAAATTCAAATAATTCTTTATTGCCTTCAGGGTTGTACAATTTCCACAGGCATTTTACTATTATGCAATCATAGTCATCAACATAAATATCTGAGTGGCCAAGCACTTCGCATTTGGCAATGCAGGAGTTGCTGTAAAGCCTCGAAAATAAACCGGTGGTATCAATATAGCCCCATTTGCGCAGTGCGCGATTAAGGGAATCTTTTACCATAATATTATCCAGGTGCGTGTTATAAACTGCTTCGTCATACCGCCTTTTTAATCTTTGTTCATGCCTTCGGTATGCACCAAAACTTCTGTAATCGGTGGGTTTAAAACTATTAACTGAGTCAACAATTACATCTCCTATGTACATCCTGTTTTCTTCTTTTTCTCTGTATTTTATAGGCACCAGTTGTGGCAAACGAAAAGTTGATTTATAGGTTGCCCATGGTCCGGGAAGAAAATTGAACCAGATACCAATGGTATAGTAGTAAAGAGGATAATAAGAAGGATCGTCTGTGTTAACGTTCATAGACACGAGAGTAGCCAGGTAAAGCCCGGGAACAGCAAAATCTAAAATTTTAATTCCATTAAAGCGGGTTCTTGTAATTGGGGTCAGAGAAGAGAAATAACCGTTTTTGTATTGCTCAATGTCGTAGCTGAGAACACTGTTTGTGAGCACATCTGTTACTTTTTTATGAACCGATACTTTCTTCCTGTTATCGTAAAGCCAGTAATTGTGGTCGTTCACCTTATGCCAGCTTTCAGCCTTGCCCGGCTCAACTAAAACGGTTGTAGAATCAAGAGGGGTAATAAAAGTTACAGGGCGTTTGGTGAATAGGCGGGCGAACGTGCAACCGTCAAAAAAACTTATGCAATAAGCACAGGCAAGAATCAGAAATATTTTTTCGAGGTAATTTTTTATATGCATAGAGTGGCATATGTTGTAATTAGAACAAAAATAAAAAAACTATGGTTGCAAATGAAATTTAACCTGTAATCTAAAAAAAATCCTATGGTTTATAAATGCCTATAAGTGTATTTTCAATCAGCTTTTTGGGGAGTGTACGGCTGAAGAAAGCCCCTGCTTTATTAGAACCACCCGGTATAATTTCAAGCTTTCCGCTAAGCATTCCGTTCACCGCAATAGTAGCGACAGCTTCAGCGCTCATATTAAACCGTTGTGCTTGTTTCATGGCTTTTTTCATTCCGGTCATACCGGCGCGTTCCATAAAATAGGTATCTGTTGGGCCGGGGCAAAGACAGGTTACTGATATGTTTTCGCCCTTCAGTTCATGATAAATAGCCCGTGAAAAAGAAAGTACAAACGCTTTGGTAGCTGAATAAACCCCGAGAAAAGGCACAGCCTGGTGCGCCGCTGTACTTGCTACATTCAGTATATAGCTTTTGCCCGTACTTTTTTTAAGAATAGGTATCATCAGGTAAGTTAGCTGAACAAGGCTATCCATATTCAGGTGCATCATATTCATCTGGTCTTGCAGTGACAGTATAGTGAATGCACCGCCAAGGCCATAACCGGCATTATTTACCAGTACTGAAACATCGTATTTTTTTTCACTGCACCAATCGGCAATTTTCTTTGCGGAATCAGTGGAAGAAATATCCGTAACAAGGTAATCGGTTTTTACACCGAACTTTTTTTCCAGTTCAGCGGCATTTTCCTTCAGCAGGTTTTCAGAACGTGCAACTAAAAGAATATTGTATTTTTTGCCTGCCAGGTTTTCGGCTATTGCTTTGCCAATGCCTTTGCTGCCTCCTGTAATAAGTGCGTATGCCATAAACTATTGGTCGAACTTAGCAAGTGCGTGGAAGTGATGGTATAAAGGCGTTTTGCCCGTTTTCCCTTTTTTAGGTGGCTTCCTTGTTTGGCGTGGGCCACATAAAACAGGAATATACATTACCCTGCGGCGGCTAACTGAAGTAGTATGTTCAGAGTGGCCTACCCTGTGCCATATATGGCCATGGTGCACCACTATGTCTCCGGCTTTAGCTACTACCAGTATCTCATTCTTATCTTCCTTAGTATTGCGGTAATACATTTTTGTAAACAACATACCGAAAAGTCCTTGCTTATGGGTAGAGGGTAATACACGTAAACCGCCATTTATTTCAGAAGAATCGTCTAAATAAATGCCGATGTTAAGCATAGGGAATACTTTTTTACCATAAAACACATCGCGTATAGAATCTACATGCCAGCCCATTTGTTTAAATCGGCTATGCTTCGAATTTACATAGTGATTGAAAACTACGCCATCACGCTCGTTTTCGCTTACCCTGCTCGAACGTATGCTTAGCAAGTGTTTGAAAACCTGTACCCGCGAATCGGCCACCAGTTGTTTAATCCGGTCGCTGTAATGCGAGGTGTAAGGGAAACGCTGTACTATGCGCTTGCCGTTTTCATCGTGCCCGAAAATTACGGGGATGCCTTTTACAACTTTTTCCTTCGATTTTATAAGCTTTTCCTGGGCTTCTTCATACCCGCCAATAAGTTCCTGCACTTCCTTGGGAGAAAGTACTCCGCTAAAGTGAACGAAGCCGTATTTATTAAAAAAATCGATCTGTTCCTTGGTAAAAGTTGTCCCAAGTTTAAACTTAGGATAGTTTTTAAGAGATTTAGTCATCTACTTTCAGTCTTGTGTGTAAGGTCAAAACGCAAATATAAAAAAATTAGAGATACATATTGCGCTGTTTTTCACAATAAGATGTTGACAGTAATTAATACTTGCAGGTTACAAGATTGTAAATCCTGTTATTTTTGTAAACATTTATTTCTCAGCATGATACATCGGGAAGGATATAGTCTTATAGTACTTTCATTTTTGTTTTGTGGTTTGTTGTGCGGCACAGTTTATTTTTTTGGCGCACCAATTTGGCTGCAAATACCTATCTATTTGCTTGCCCTGGTGTTCTGGTTAACTATTGTACAGTTCTTCCGTAATCCTAAAAGAAACACCCCCTTAAACCCCAAACACATTATAGCTCCGGCCGATGGTAAGGTGGTTGTAATTGAAGAAACCGAAGAGGGTGAATATTTTAAAGACAAACGCATACAGGTTTCAATTTTTATGTCACCTTTAAACGTGCATGTTAATCGTTTTCCTGTAAGTGGCAATGTAGAATATGTAAAATACCATCCGGGTTTATATTTAGTAGCATGGCACCCTAAATCATCTACCGAAAACGAACGGACTACTGTTGTGGTAAAAACCCAGGATGGTCAGCAGGTTTTATTCAGGCAAATTGCCGGAGCCCTGGCGCGCCGGATTAAATACTATTGTAAAATTGGCGATAAGGCCGAGCAAGGCGGAGAAATGGGATTCATAAAATTTGGTTCGAGGGTAGATGTTTTTTTACCTTTGGGGACCAAGATTCTGTCTAAATTGAACGAGACGGTGAGTGGAGGAGAAACCGTAATAGCTGAATTAAACGTATGAGGAAGCTACTATTTATTGTAGTAATCTTTTTTCTGGCCACTTCATTTACTGACGCACAAAGGTACTCAACCTGCGGTGTAGCAGCCGAAATAAGTGCTGAATCGTTCGGCCCGGTGGCTCCTAACGGTGCAATAGATAAATATGTTGCAAAGCACCATAGCCACGGACTGTTTTTTGAAGAGGAACATAATATTACCTGGGTAGCTTTTGATATTCCCCGCGATACGGTGCTTACTTTTGATATTTTTCCGCAAAAACCCGGTGACGATATTGATTTTTTGTTGTTCAAAGATGATGAGGACCTGAATGAACTTTTCTGTAAAAAAATAGAAGAGCGTAAACTAATTCCCATCCGCACAAACCTTGCCAAACCCGACAGCACCTCTCCTAAATGCAGCACAGGCCTTTCTTTAACAGCTACCGACACTATTGTTCCGGTAGGTTATAACCCCAATTACAGCAAAGCATTGAAAGTGAAAAAAGGTGAACGGTATTACCTTGTAATAGATAATTATACTGAAGCCAAAGGTGCCTTTATACTGGCGCTGCACTTAAAATTTCCTGTGTATACCACGGTACAAACTGTAGCCCATGAAACAGTACGCAATATGGATGCACCCGATATTAAAGCGCCCAAACCAACCAAATTTGGTAAAACAAACCTAACCATCCAGGTAAGAGATTCAGCAGGGCACGATATAAAAGCGCAGCTTGATATTACCGGAGCCCGTCCCGGCCAGATTACCAGTGCCGACACTGCTTCATTAATGTATACCCTTATTCCGCGAATAACTATAAATATAAACTGTAACGCCTTAGGCTATATGTTTAGTGAGACTACATTTACTTCGCCCGATACCGCATCGGATATAACATTACCTATAATTATGAGTCCTGTAAGGGAACACCAGAGCTTTGTGATGAAGGATATTAAATTCCAGGAGGGAGTTGCCATATTTTTGCCTTCTTCACAGAATGAATTGGCCAACTT